>Ga0255102_1000165_pt1 | contig 19571 bp, 16 predicted proteins | sample Law_Cont_RepA_0h_FD_188448 | JGI IMG/M metagenome (GOLD analysis project Ga0255102, IMG submission 188448) | Freshwater microbial communities from St. Lawrence River, New York, United States - Law_Cont_RepA_0h | ecosystem: Environmental > Aquatic > Freshwater > River | place: USA: New York... | reverse complement strand
AAAATTGTAAATAACCAATTAACATCAGAACAGGCGTCAAAAGTAGTAGGCCAAGTATGGTTTGATAAGTACTATAAAAAACCGGATGGCGAAAAATAGCAAGTTCTAAAACATAATCAATCAATTCATTAATTTTTCTTACTTTTTCCATAATAGATATACAATAGGCTGTTAATACAATATGAAAGCTTCTATATTATAGATATTTCTTATTTTTATATATTTTAACGAATATAATATTTTTATCTATTAAACCTTCTAAAAATACTTAGATTACCCTAGCAATTCTTGAGACACTAGAATATTAATATTTTTTCATTTTAAAATTTGAGTACATCTCTTGAATTATTTTGTAATTTCCAAAAAACTTTTGAAATTTTTGAAAAAACAGAAAGATGTACTCAAATTTTAATTTTCAATTTTATAAAATATCTTGCGTCTTTCTATGATATCATAATGGTAATGAGAAAAATACACCAAGCCTATCAATAGCCTTCATAAAAATAATAATAATCAATATTATAGGATTATAGGAATAAATTTGTTATAATTTGAGATTATTAAGATAAAAATTGACACCAAAAAGTATTTAAATTATTACTATCGCAGTCAAAGCAAGCCTAAGCCAAAAGCTAAAGCCCGCCTACAGAACAGCCTATCAAACTTCAAAAGCCTTTCCAAGTTTTATCCAGAAACTCTTTCAGAAGAATGTCCGCTGCTGCTGTCCAGACTATCGGAATGGCCTTCAAGGAGTATATGAAGAATATTCCCGATGAGATTAACACCTCTAAGGGTTTGGATGAGCATTTCGCTCAGTTCAAGAAGGATTTCAAGGAGAAGAAGAAGAATAACAAGATTGAGATTGCCGAAAAGAAGAAGGATACCAAGAAGAAGAAGAGGAGCAATCTTGATGAGGATGGTAATGAGAAGCCTAAGAAGCCTCTTACAAAGTATCAGCAGTATATCAGGGACAATCAGCAAAGGATTCGCGAAGAGTTTCCTGAGCTTTCAAATACCGAAAGGTTCTCTAAGCTCGCCGAAGAGTGGAAGGCTTACAAGGCCACTCTCGCTGATGCTGTTGATGCTGCTGATGAGGAAGAAGAGACTGTTGAAGCTCAGGAAGCAGAGGAGACTGATGAGGTGGAGGAGCCTGTCGTGGAAGTGGAGGAGCCTGTCGTGGAGGAGGCGGAAGAGGCGGTAGTTGAAGAAGATGAGAAGCCTAAGAAGGCTAAGAAGGCCAAGAAGGAGGCTAAGACTGACAAGAAGAAGGATAAGGATTCTGAGTAAATAAGTGGACGCTGATGCAGATGCGGGAGTGTAAAGGGAGATAGATTAGGATATATATTTTTATATTTTATTTATTGGTTTTGTTTTTTGTAATCGCGTGCGTTATTATAAATTTCTAAATAATAATATAGATGCTTATAGAGTTGTTTATTGGCTCAGTAATAATTGGGGTTATTATTGGGTTGATTGGTATTGGTGGTGGCATTTTGCTATTGCCTTTATTAGTTTATTATGATTTTTCGTTTCAGCAAGCTGTCGCAATATCTCTTTTCTTAAATACGATACCTAATGCATTACCAGGATTATATCTATATTATCAGCACGGATTTTTGGATTTTAATGCAGCTATTATAGTAGCCGCCGGAAGTATCCTTGGTGGAGTTGCAGGGGCTTATATTGGTACAAATAATTATATAGATGACAGGACATTATATAGAATATATACGGTATTTCTAATAATGACAGCAATATATATGTACTGCTATTATTGTTAGGGCTATTGCCAGAGGGGGGCTATCGCAAAAACAAAAAGATAAAAAATGATAATATTATAAAGTAATAAGATATTCAAGAGAAGATGTCTAATAAATCTAAGAAGGCGCTAGGACAATTCTACACGACAAATAACGAATATATTCTACAAAATATTACAATACCCGATAATATCTTTGATATCATTGAGCCTTTTGCGGGTAATGGCGATCTTATAGCTTTTATAGAAAATGCCGGAAATCTCAAAAATATTAAATATAACATAGAGTGTTATGATATAGAGCCTAAGAAGGATTATATTATAAAGAGAGATACGATAAATGAGCCACCAGATTATAATAATAAATATGTTATAACAAATCCGCCTTATCTCGCGAGAAATAAAAGTGCTGATAAAAAGTTATTTGATAAATATAATGTCAACGATTTGTACAAGTGTTTTATCAAGAATATTATAAGCAATACTTGCTCGGGTGGGATTATAATAATCCCTTTAAATTTCTGGTCTTCTATTCGTCAGGCGGATATAGAGTTGCGCAAGTTATTTCTAGAAAAATACAAGATTATTATATTGAACATCTTTGAAGAACAAGTGTTTTCTGATACATCTTATACAATCTGCTCCTTCCAATTTGAACTAAAACAAGGTTATTGCGATAATATGATAGATATCACTATATATCCTTCAAAGGCTAATATAATTACTGAGCTAAACTCTAAAAATAACTATATGATTGGTGGTGAAATATATAAATTGCCTCTAAATAGTATTTATACAATTACGCGACTTACTAATAAGAATATTGACAAATATAATACAAATATCGTTGTTAAATGTATAGATGATAATATTACATCACAGATAGGATTATCATATGTAGAAAATAAAGATATATATATAGATAATACACCTAATCAATCGGCGCGGACTTATGCGACGCTAATAATAGAGCCGGCAATAGATGAAGAGAAGCAGAAAAAATTAATCGTCAGCTTCAATAAATACTTGCGGGAACATAGAGAAAAGTATAATTCGCTTTTCCTAACAAATTACAGAGAAAGCAAGGATATAGCAAGAAAGAGAATATCATTTGACCTTGTATATTCAATCGCCGAATATCTATTGGACAGATTAGATAGCACAGAATCTCCCTGATTTTACAATATCTTTATTATCAGATTCTGATTCTTCTAGGCAAATAACTGACATAGTGATATTTTGCTCTTACTCTTTATTTTTTTGCGTAGCTGTCAATTTTTCATCATATTTTTATAAAAATTGATATAAGCAATTAAATATATATATTTTTTAACAAAGTATTATTATGAGCAGTGATATGCCTTCGTCCAATGTCCCCCCTACTAATCTCACTCAATTAATTGAAAAAACTTATGGTAATTACGACGGCAATACTACTTATGCAAATACTCTTATTAATACGCTGAAAAAATATCATTTCTGGCCGAATATCAAGGTTAAGAAGTTCAAAGATAACGAGGATATTGTTCTCCTTCATAATAATTACAAGATGAGTGATATTTGCGAATATAAAGAACTTTATGAGCAATGTCGGAGTATTGTATTGGACTTCTCTCTCTCATATAACAATAATGTTGTCGTTACATATGCCAATTCTATTCCACGAAGAATTAGTTATGAGGAATATATTTCGGCGAATTACAGCGATACCGACAGATGTTATGAGGCTTATGATGGAACTATTATTACTGTTTATAATTATAAGAATAAGTGGTATTTCGGGACATCCAGTTGTCCTGACGCGAATAGTTCAAAGTTCTCGCATCCTACGAAATCGCACGGTAAGATGTTTGACGAGGTACTATATGGATTTTATAGTAAATCTCCGGAAACTGCTGAAATGCTTTCGCACATTCCGCCAGATGATGTCGGAGAGACTCTGCGGGCTATGTTTGCATCTAATTTGAATCCCGAACACGCTTATGAGTTTGTCTTGATTCACTATGATAACAAGCATATAATTGATTATACTGATATGCTAGGCGAGAATTATAAGGAGCTCGTACATATCAATACGAAAAACAGAATTACGCTTGAAGAATATGATATTAATCAATCGGCTATCCAAGAGCTTTTTAATATGGGTGTAAAATATCCGACTTATTTCGCAGATATCAATCAGGCCAATACATATATCAATGAGAATAAAAGCTATGGATTGATTATTAAGAAAAAGGTAGATGGAGAGAACTTTTCGCGACTATACAAGATATCCTCAATGTATATTAACTATCGCGAAGAGACTGACCCGTGCCACCCGAATGTATGGATGAATATTCTTAGCGTCTATATGAAAAACAAGCAGAATTATACTATTAAGGATTATATCGCGACATATAACCCGAATATCCAGATTCCGCTTGATAATAACGGGAGACAGATTGACCCTACATATCTTGTACATACGATTATTTCAACTATCAAGGATAGCCTCTACAGCTATTATAAATCAACTACGACATATAATCCAACTTATAAGAGATACAAGATGAATAAGGAGATGGACAAGCAATTTGCGCCAATTATTCAGTATCACTTGGCGCAGCTGAGAAATCTACAAATTACAACATTCAGCAAGAAGCTTATTACGAGCTCAAATATTTATTACTATCTATGCCAATGCAACGATGTCAAAAATATCAAGACGCTTATTCAGTTCTTCGCGTCCAATCCAATCAACGAAATGCAATCCCGGACATCTATGTGTTTCGCAATTATGAATACCTTGATTTCATAGATGTCCCGGAGATGTCTGAGTATCAGGATATCAAAAATATATATATCTTAATAATAATAGATAGATAAGGATATATGTCGGACTATTTTTCCACACAGGGATGGGTGTATATTGCAGTTAGTATTATACTTACTATAATATCTCTTGCGTTGAATGTGTATTTGGAAGGTCCCGGATTATATTTAATAGCGTATTTTGTATATCTGTTTGTCATATTATTGACGGCTTACAATATAACTTGTTTAACAAAAGGAGAATGCTATTTATGGAGTTGGATTGTTACTATACTATCAATAATACCTATGATACTTATGATAATCCTAATAGTATACATCATATTATATGAAAAAAATACAAAGGTATAAAGGTATAATTTAGTATAATTTAGTATTATGTGTTTATCTTTGGTTTTATGTTTTTTATTTTTTTAAAAATTGATTATATAAGATAAAAATATAATAAACTATATATTAATAGAATGTTTTACAATTATAAGTTTGATTCGGCCGACCCTTCAAATAATCACAGCTTTGATATTCACGATATTGACTTGGCGATTGTCAATGGTATGCGAAGGATTATTATGACGGATATTCCAAACTTGGGAGCAATCGGGGAAAAACTTGAGAAGGAGGAGCCTACTGTTAGTGTCATAACTAATACGGGAGCATTACACGACGAGTTTATTATACATCGCATCGGGCTAATTCCTATCTGTATGACGGCCGACGAAATTGAGAATTACGAGGATAATTCGCTCGTGATTGAATTGAATGTTAATAATACTACGAATAAGAGTATTGATGTGCGAACCACGGATTTCAAGGCGACCTTTAATGATGTAGAAATTACTGAGAAGAAGCTGAGAGAGTTATTTCCGCCAAACAAGGTATCAAAGCACAATATCTTGATTACGAGATTGAGACCCGGCGAACATCTACATTTGAAGGCGAATATTGTCAAAAGAACTGGGCGCGATAATGCATCGTTTAACCCGGTTTCATTATCAAACTTTTCGTATATCCAGGACCCCAAGGAAGCTAAGAAATACGAGAGCTTGCTTGATAAAGAGCGGGCATATTATATGAATGAATACGGCGACCCTACGAAGTTCAAGTTTGACATAGAGCATATTAATGTTAATATGGGGCCCAGATATTTAATCCCGAAATCTCTGGATATTGTTATAGCCAAGCTGAATAATCTAATGACTGAATTGGTTAATATTAATACGACGGAAATTGTGAAAATACAGCAATTCCAAGATATCGCCGAGACATACGAGTTTATTATTGATAACGAAGACGATACGCTGGGAAACATTATACAATCGTATGTACACGACAATTATGTGAGGAACAAGAAAACAGTCAATAATATGGCGTGCAAGTTCATAGGCTATATTTGTCCGCATCCTCTCAAATCTACTATGATTATAAGGATAACTCTTGATAATATTACTGACAAATATATGTTTATCGCATTTATGGATAAAGTATGCAAGGAGATTGTCAGTTATTTGGTTGATATTAAGACAAAATGGAATAAATTCGCAATTGATAATAATGTATCATAATTTATATTATTATATATTAAAAGAAAGGGAAAAATAATATGTCAATTAATATCAATGACAATGAGTATATTTTTGAGGAAGAAGAATTGGATGACATAGAATATCTTGAAATAATGAGTTTAGATGATATCATTAAAGACAATCCTTCATTTATAGCGTTGTCTCGCGAGGAAATAAAGAGCAGTTTATTTGAATTGTTTGCGAATAAGAAGAAGGCCAATAATATAACGAATCTTTTTTACGATATAATAAATGATATAGATGGTAATCGCGGGAAATTGAAAAATTATGATAATTATGTGTTTGATGCCGAAGCCGAAAAGAATGATTATAGCGCGGATATGGTGGATAAGGCCGAAGTTGCCAATTTTAATAATTTGAAAAAGAAGACTGTTATAAATCACGATATAGCAAAAGAAAAATATTTTTTTTGCATTAAATACAATAAAGATTCTGAGAAACTGCGATTTAAGCCTGAAGCCAAGATAAATATCACAATAGAACCACGAGACAAGGGATTTCCTATATATTACCCAGTATTCCCAGCAGATGATGTGAATATCCCTATAATATCTGCTTATTACAAAATACCTAAGACTGTTATAAATGATTACCTATACACTAAGATAACATCGCATTTAACGACAACGAAAAATATGAATATGAATATAAATTATGTATCTTCGGAAAATTGCGAAAATGTCAGCGATTTAATAAAAGGCGTCAGACCGGATATCAGCAATATCATAGAGTATCTCAAAGATAGCTTTGAGCTTGATTATTATAACATAGAGAATGTCTTGAATAAGTTTGGTAAATCCTTGGATTTTATTAATAAGGAGGATTTTGGCGTTTTATGCGATTATCTCGCGGATGTTATGGAACAATATAAGGAGCGAAAGAATGTATCAAGACCTGTTAAAATTAAGAAGCCGGATATTATAAATAAGAAGTTAATATTCTTTGATAAATTGAATACGAGCATCCAGCTATTGAACATTACAGAAAAAGTAATAGACTTTTTGGATAAAAATAAGATGAGTTTGGAAGACTATCGTGAGAATAATATAATGACTGATAAAATAAAGCCATTGAAGGATTTGGAGACCTATGCTATAATTGACACTATAAGAACTATGGGTATTGGAAACACCGATGATAACGCAGTTATCTTAGAGATATTAGATATTATAACGCGTTCTTTGAAAAATAGCAATATCTTGGAGGCTATACAATCTATTGATGACATCTTGAAGACGCACGAAAAGAAGGAGATTATTGTAAAGAAGTACGAAATCGCCAGAAAAGAGAATGAATATTCGCGAAATCACATATTTGACTATGATAAGGACGGCAAGCAATATTTAATATCATACCGAGAACACAAAGAAATAAAAGATAGCCACTATAACGATAAGAATGAGGGGATACCTATGATAGAGTTTGAGACTCAGGAAGCGACAGATGATGTGGGTAATGGAGCTGGCGACGCCGACGCAGTAGATATTGGGTATATTATAGGATATAATGAGTTAAGTCGCCACGATATAGAGAAATATATAACAAATATTATTTATAAGAATGAGGCGGGATTTATAGATAGTTTGGAGAATATGTTGAATATCCTGAATAATATTGGTAAATCGGCTAATATTGAGTTTGATTATGCTGCATTATGTAGCGAGCTGTTCAAGTATAATCGCAGTATCCCAAAGAGACGCGATATGTATATGAAGGCGTTTCAAGATAATGATTTGGAAATAAGCGAAGAGATGCTTAATTATTTGGATAAATTGTCGCCCAAATCTATATTAGCATTAATAAATAATAGAGATAAACCTTTTTTGGATATTGATGATAATGTGGATAATGTTATAGTATCTTATAATAAAATATGGTGCGAGGAGTTTAATGATATGTTTTTAAATGCCCTGGCGTATTGTATAATAAACTTACAAGATAAGATATTGAATGATACGATTTTCATAGATGTTGATTATTTGAATGGTAATTTCTTGAGTTATTGGGATAACTGCGGTTCGCCTCTTAATAAAAAAGAGGATCGTGGAGTTATGTCATATATCATAGAGGTTGCCACGGATTATTTGATAAATAATAGTAATAATGAGTTTTTGATAGAAACCGATAATATGTTTAAAAGGACTTACAAAGTGATTGAGAAATATTATTCGGAAAATCTGGAGAGAATGAAAAAGAAAGATGATATATGTCGGGAGAAAAAGAAGGAGCGGAAGGGAAAAATAGAAAGAGATAAATTACTCAGTTTAAATAAAAATAAGGAATGCGGGAAGGAACTCAGCTTATGTAGGGAGCAATATATACAATCTTTGATATATATGCCTGATGTAAATTATGTAAAGATACACAAGTTTTTAAATGGCTGTTGCCTGAAGAAGCTAGATGATAGCTTTAACGAAGATATTGATTTAAAAAATGCAAATCGCCTGGAGCTGATAGGATTTAAGAAAAAATATGCTGAGAAAAAGATGACAAATAAGCCTCGTGATTTGAGATTCATCCCCAAAAAGACTGCCAAGACTGCTAAGGCTGCTAAGGCCGACGCTACCGATGCAGATGATGCGGGAGCCGAAGAAATTGTTGATCGTATATATTTAGAAGATTATATATATGATATGAATAATAATTCTAAGATAGTCAGGAGATGGCTTGATGCGATGAAGGGAAAGAATAATAGCGTATTTCCTGATAATATTATAGCAGATTTTGAGAATGGCAATATAAAATCTATTAAAAATAGTATAATATCTAATGTTGGTTTATTGACGAAAACCTCAAAGCATTCTGGCGATGAGTTTATTGACAATTTTAATAATGTTAGGAAGACCGGCAAGGGCGGTAAAGGCGGCAAAGAAGCATCTAATGATAAAATAAAATATCTTAATATAATTCGGGCAATTATAAAAACTCTTTATGGACACTTGCGAGCGGAGGATAATAATGAGGAAATCAAAGTATTGCTTACGAATTCTATAAAGGATTTAAGGGATATTATAATAGATTTAAAGGAATTGAATAAAATATATAACGATGATATTGAGAATGAGATAGAAATTATAAATAAGTATATAGTTAGCAGGGCATTATGCTGTCCTTTTAATATTGATAATACTTTAAATGGAAAGATAATATCGGATATTATAAGCAGTCAATATATATACAAGATAACTGCTAGCGTATACGAAGATGTTTTTAAGATAATTAGAATAACATTCCCGACATTAGAGGAAAACATAGATTTTTTGAATAAACAGCGCGAGAAAAACAAGCAGGAAAAAATAAAGGCCTTCAATAAAATAACAGTAGAAGAGAATGCTCTAATAAAAGAACTCAAAAAAGCTGGATTTAAACAGGAATTACTTGCAGAGAAAAAAGAAGATGAGGATGAAATCAATAACCTCTTTGATAATGTTATTGAACCTGGCGACAACGGCGATGAAAATAACAACGAGTTTAACGAGATATTCAACGATAATGCCGGAGGAGCCGGAGGCGCGGCTAGACAAGATATTAACGAGGAAAATATGCTTATGACCTATGACAGAGAAGACGATGATGAAAATATGGATACAGAAGATATGGGATTTTTATATAATTAAGGGGGGAAAAGGTTAAATGAATTGCTATTTAGAGGCTCGTAAGCTATTTATATTACCTTTATGGTGTAGTAAAAAGAAACTAAGATTTTTAAAAATTGAAAATTAAAATTTGAGTACATCTTTCTGTTTTTTCAAAAATTTCAAAAGTTTTTTAGAAATTACAAAATAAATCAAGAGATGTACTCAAATTTTAAAATGAAAAAATATTAATATTCCAGTGTCTCAAGAAATGCTCTGTTAGTTTAAGTATTTTTATAATAATTATTGTAATTATTGTAATTACTATGTATCTCTAAAAGTTAAAAAGTGGACAGCCTAGTGTAGTCTATGTTATACATTTTCGCCAGCCCCATATATTTTAGTATCGGCACCAGTCGCCGTCGTAGTAACTAAATCGTTTTTTGGCGGGACAGTTGATATATTAACAAGGGATGCTCCTTGTGCTACAATCTGTGCTTCTTGTGCTAATTGCGCCATTTGCGCTCCTTTTCTGCTTCCACTGAGTCTTTTGGAGACATTAGTATTGCCTATGATGCCATTTAATTGAATGGGTATGTGTCTCTCGGCATCAGTGAAACATTTGGCGACTTCTATTTTATATTTTACGGGTATCTCTTCAAACGAGCAATCCTGTATTAAATTGTCATATTTTAGTGATAAGATATTGTAGGTTTCTTTTGAGACGCTCCCATCACACGCTTCTATTTCTTGAGACAGAAGCATAAATTGCTGGGATAATTTTTTAAATATTTCAAATTTTTCGCTGGCCTTTATGCTGTTTGTAAGAGACATTATAAGGACGCTTACGGCATTTACGATAATGTTCGGTATCTTGATAGCATTTGCATCCTCACTGATACTGTTTATAATACACATAGTTGAACTAGTCAATACGAGAGGTATATTAAAACAGAACTTGACAAAACTCCAGTGAGAAGATGCCTTAGTACATAATAGTGTCATTGACTCGCATTTATCCAACAATTTATCAATATTATGCATTATTTTTTCGGTTATTCTTAGTTTATCTAATAATATGATATTTTTTTATTTGAATTATTATATTAGAGATAAGCGTATGAATATAGAAGTTAAAACAAACGCCTGGGTTCTTCCAAATAGAGTTGGTTATAACAAAAAAATGTATGATATATTTCATCCTTCAAAATATCACAAAAAAGCAGCAGCTAAAGCCTCTTGTGAATGTACAAAAGATTCGTGTGAATTAGATGTATCTAAGGTGTCTCTTTTTCCGCAGCAAAGGATTGTCAAGGATTATATGCAATTTGACAGTCCTTACAGAGGCATCTTGTTATATCACGGTTTAGGATCGGGTAAATCTGCCGCATCAATAGCCGCATCCGAAGGATATATTAATCGTAAAAATGTTATTATTATGACTCCCGCGTCATTATCGCAGAATTATGAGAACGAATTGATGAAGATATCAACTATCGGCTTGAATCTAAAAAAATCATGGACTTGCCTAAAAGTTATTAAAACAAATGCCAAGATGATGGAACAGCTCAAAGGATACGCCATAGATAAGCAAATGGTTAAAAAAGAGGGAACTGTATGGGTTCCTTTATATAAGAAGGATATAGAGGATGCCGAGATAGTTATAGATAATATTAAATACTCTGATATGGCTTCAAATGACAAAGAGGATATCAAAAAGACTATAACGCATATAATAAGAAACAGATATAAGTTTATAAATTACAATGGCATTACTATGAAAATGATAAAAGAAATGGGCGACAATCCTTTTGACAATTCCTTTATAATAGTTGATGAGGTGCATAATTTTATTAGCAGAATAGCTAACGGTTCCAAAATAGCTATGAAAATATACAATAATATTGTTAGCGCTAAAGATGTTAAATTGGTATTATTGTCAGGGACACCTATAATTAATCATCCATACGAAATATCATTTTTAATCAATTTATTACGAGGCCCGATGAAGACTTATAAAATCCCTATAATAGATGGCGTAGCCGACAAGAATGAAATAATAAATAAGTTGTCAAATGCACAATTGCACGATTATGTTGATGAATTATATTACGACAATAGGAATCTCAATATTATATTATTACCTATAAATTATGTTCGCAAAGACGATGTATCATCGGCGATAGTAAAGAAGGAATGGGATAGGGACGAAGATACAATTATAAAAGAGATAATAAAAGCTGTTAATGCCGAAGGAAACGATGCGAATACCGGAAAAAAGCTCGCTAAGCCCGCGAAGTCTGCGAAGTCTGCGAAGTCTGCGAAGCCCGGAAATGGAATAGATGTCAAGAAGCCATATTTAATAGTAACGAACGGAACGACGGGTTCCTTAAAAACAAAGATGGCAGAAGAAATTATTAAATATTTGAAGTTGAACCCGACGAATACGAAGATAAATATAGATGATTTGGTGATAAAGAACAAGGAATATAAGAAGCGCGTATTAGATATAATTAAGAAGGTAGCAAAGGAATGTAATAATAACAAGGCGTGTATATCTGAAAAATACGAGAATCCCAGTGATAAATTGCAAGAAGATTTTGCAAAGGCCTATTATGATGTAAGGAAGGGCGAAGGTGGCATTAGTTGCACGGATAGTTTTAAAAACTCTTGTGATAAATTGAATGATTTGAATTTGGAGAATGCTTTGAAAGAGAGCAGAAATATTGTATTTGAATCGCAGGGACTATCGGTTCCATCGTGGCTATTGTCTCAGCCCTATTTGACCGAAAAATATAATGTCATATTTGCCTATTCTCTCGCGCCTATTAAAAAGATTGTAGATGTTATTAAAAAGCGCGGGAAAGCGAGAATAGACAAGTATATCAAGAATCCTAACGAAGATGCACCGAGGATGCCGTCAGTTGACAAAAAGATAATAGGAAATAACATTAAAAATATTGTGGCGACATTAAAGGAATTGCGTAAAAATTGTATAAATGAAGTGGAATATTTGAAATGCGGTAATAAAAAAATAGACAAGCTCCTTGTATATGAGAATAGCGACGATTTTAAATTCAATCTAGTATATGATAATTATAACAATGATGATATAATAGATTCCGAGTTTGAAGGCCTAATTTATGATATTGTTAAAATGGATGCCAAAGGCAATTTTGATGAATCGGGTATATCTTTGAGTACTAAATATGATACCGAACATAACTATGCTTTGCCGAGTAAAAAAGAGGATTTTGTCAAGTTTTTCATAAATGACGAGGATCCCGAAAATATCAAGGTAATTAATGAGGATTTATTTAAAAGACGCGTATTAGGCATTTTGAGTTATTATAAGACATCGGGTTCGGAACTATTTCCCTCGCTATTACCTGAGACTATTAGAAATATGTATATGACCGACCATCAAATCAAAAAATATGTAGATGTTCGTATTAAAGAAATAGCGATGGATGATCGCAAGAAGAAGTTCGGCAACAAAGGAGCTGCAGAAATTAGCTCCGTATATCGTGCATTCAGTAGATTAGTATGTAATTTTGCGTTTCCCGAAGAAATACCTCGCGAATTCCCTCAGGATATAAGGACATTGAAGAAAAAAGAAATGGCAATGAATGAGGAAGACGGTGCAAATAGCAAGGATAGTAATGACGGTGAAAATGCGGATAGTGATAAAAAGAAGTTCAATAAAGAGATAGATGCTGAATATAATAAAAAATTAACAAAGGCACTTAGTGATTTAAAGAAGGGCGATTATTTGGAAAAGAAGAACTTGCGCGAATACTATAGTCCGAAGTTTGCGCAAATGTTGGAAGATGTAAATACATCGCCCGGGAGTGTCCTTGTGTATTCGCAGTTTCGCGTCGTAGAGGGTTTAGGGATATTCAAGGAGGTTCTAAATAAACACGGATATGTTGAGATTAATGTTATAAAGAATGATGAATATGGATATATATTAGAAGACCCTGATGTATTTGATGAAAAATATGATAATAAAAGATATGTTATGTTCAATTCTGACAGAGAAAAGACCAATATATTAATGAATCTATTTAACGGGGATTTTGCGAATCTCCCAGATACTATCAGGAGTAGCTTGCCGAATAATGGGGAAGGCCTGGAACAAAGATATGGAAAGCTTGTCAGGGTTATGATGATTACGCAATCGGGCGCCGAGGGTATATCTTTGAAGAATGTAAGACGCGTATTGATAACTGAGTATTTTTGGAACTCTGTGCGTATAGACCAAGTAATAGGGCGTGCCGTTCGTACTTGCAGTCATATGGGATTGCCTGTGGAAGATAGAAATGTGGGGGTTTATAAATATATTATGAAGTTTACTAATGACCAGCTAATAAAAAACCCGACGCTCAAAATAAAGGACGCCGAACTATCTACAGACGAGCATATCTATGACAAGGCTAACAAAAAAGAGGAGTTAATCAAGAACTTCTTGGATATGTTAAAATCCTCTTCAATAGATTGTGTGATACACGCTGATGTTAATAAGCCTTTGAAGAATGGCTATAAATGCTATAACTGGCCTATAAATATGAAGGACGATAAATTGGCATTTACACAGAATATATTGAATGATGGCAAAATAACTCAATATAAAAACTATGAAAGGGTGAAAACAGACAGAGGCAAGGTTGTATCCAGGGATGGCGTCAAATATGTGCTATTAAATGATAAATTGTATGATTACAATAGCTATAAAAATGCGGGAGTATTATTGCTAGCCTAAGTCGCCTAAGTCGCCTAAGTCTCCTAAGTCGCCTAAGTCTCCTAAGTCGCCTAAGTCTCCTAAGTCGCCTAAGGCTCCTAAGTCGCCTAAGTCTCCTAAGTCGCCTAACTTTTACTCTAAGTAATACATATAAATAATAAATTATAGTAAATAAGAAGCATATACTTATTTTTAATAATAAATATAAATGAACGATATAATATTTAGATGTATTCGCAATATTAATATAGAAGATTACATAGAATATGATATTGAAAACATTGAAAATATTAATATAGTAATTGAAGATATCATAGATGCTGGAGATGCTGGAGATGCTGGAGATGCTGGAGATGCTGGAGATGCTGGAGATGCTGGAGATGCTGGAGATGCTGGAGATGCTGGAGATGCTGGAGACATAGCTTATAATATTGGATGGGATATCAGAGAAGCAGGGGATGCAGCGATGGATACAGGGGATGCCGCTATGGATACAGGGAATGCAGCGATGGATACAGGGAATGCAGCGATGGATACAGGGGATGCCGCGATTATTTCTACAGGAACAGGGAGATGTATATGTAGATATAATAATTTTAATTTATGCGACCGTAATATAGGAGATAACTTATTATATTGTAGGTATCATAAGAATACTAAGATTGGCTATATACACAAGATATTTTATGATGTATTTAAAGACAAAGAAGAGATAACCGTAGGTGATTTATATATGTTATATAGACATATTAATTGTAATTTTGGATTTGGGTATATCAAGGAGTTATATATAGACTTATTAAAAAGCATACCATTCAAGATATTATTAAATATAGCTGAGAAGAATAATATAATATCAAACGACCGCAAATATAGTAAGAATGAGATTTATTTGCGTCTCTATAATATTAATAAAAATACTTGCGAACTGGAAAGCAATAATATAAATATAGATGCATTTTGCAAGATACAGCAGAGACTCAAAGAAAGATTGAGAGATAGAATAAAGAAACGGATTAGAGATAGGCTACGATATAATATATTTAACTTAGAGGATTATGAGTCAGGAGTCGCCCGAGGTGATTATATAAATACTGATGAACTTTTTACAGGAGAGAATATATGCGATATACCTCCTAAAAGATTATATATATTATGCAATAAGAATAATAAGAATACCTACGGTGAAGAGAAAAGAGAGAGAAGCGGTAAGTATGTATTTGATGCCGTAGAATTGGAGTATTTTGTTAGAAAATGTAGAGAGAATAAGCAGGAGCCTTATAATCCCTATAATCGCGATAAGTTGGATGAGGACTTTTTGGAGAATCTTTATATATTTATAAAATATAATGGCCTGCTAATCAAGAATGATGAATATTTGTGGGAAAACAATATGCACGCATTTACTGAATTGTCGTTAGAAATAGAAAGTAGAGGGTTTTATAATAGCCCTGAATGGTTTGAGAGATTAAAAGATGCGGATTTCCTAAAAGTAATCAAATATTTTAAATTATTCTCAGCCAATACTCCAGAAAGTAATAAGTATTTTAATGAAATCAGAGCAGATACCTTGATATTTGATTTTTGCAAAGATGCCATAAAGATGTTCAAAGAATGCAATAACGAATATTATATATTATGCTGTAATTTTATTAAGGCTATGGCTTTATGTTCAAATAACTTTTATAATAATTTGCCAGCGTGGCTATTAGCTAACGGAACAGGCGGTATGGGAGCGGCAGGTGCGGTAGGTGCGGGAGGTGCGGGAGGACATATGGGAATTGGTGGTATTATTGATAATATTCGTATAAATACAAATCTTGAAACGTTGATGGGGGCGATGAATAGGAATAATGCTTCAGAATTGGCAAATAATTTTTTATTATATTATTATGTAGAATATATTTAAAGTTGTTATACAAATATGAATATTAACACAAATACATATGATATCAAATATACGCCCGACTTTGCATATACTCCAATAAACTCTCAATCTCTAATACATACTCAAAATGTAATTGAAGAAAAACAAAAAAATACAATAGATACATATATAAGCAAATTTAAAACATCATTTTATGGTTTTTTATTATTTATTATTTTATCACTTCCAGTTGCATATAAAATATTGGATATGATTGGAAAAATAATATCACAAAACATAGAGATATATGATTTTAACACAGAAGAACCATCGCCATTAGGGCGAGTAATAATGGGATTAATTGTTTTAATATTATTATTTATCTTATAATATAAGAATCCCAGAGAATACATTAGATTACCACATTATTTACATTACTTTTTCTTAGTAGCAGCAACCTTCTTAACTGCCTTCTTAACCGGTTCAGGCTCAGGCTCAGGTTCAGGCTCAGCCTCTTCATCCTCCTCTTCTTTGACATCTTCTTTTTCGTCTTCCTCGTCTTCCTCATCTTCCTCATCTTCCTCTTCTTCCTCTTCTTCCTCTTCTTCCTCCTTTGAAATTACTGGAGCCTTGACAGATACTGGAACTTGAGCCGCAACAGCTGCCACAGGTTTCTTTTTATCTTGAACTACAGCAGATACTGACGATACTTTGGAAATTACCTCAGTATCTACATCAATATCTTCATCGTCTTCGTCTTCATCATCTACAACATCCTCATCACTATCTTTTACAAAGGTAATCTTGGAAGTGTTAATCTTTTGGAACTTGGCAGAAACAATCTTCCAACTGCATCCAAACATTCCCGCAGAGAACCAGAGACCATTCAATTGGATAATGAATTGCGCCTTTCCACCCTTGAGATTTGCAACATAGTCCTTGAAATCAATCTCGTTATTATCCATATCATAGCAATCAAAGTCAAACTTATCCTCATCTGAATTATAAGGAATCTTAGCCTTGAAAGTAGGAGGATATTTATCAGCATACATACCAGTTTCCTTGTCCTTATCGCGACGAACAATAGGGCTAAACATATTCTCAATAGCACCCTTATTTCCCTCAAAGTTCTTCTTGAACCACGCTACACTATTCTTGCTCGCGTCTTCACAGATTTTTTGTTCAAGTTCAATCAACTTATCGTGAAATGCTTGGACTTTGGGATTCTCGTCCATTCCCTTGAATGATGCCGTAATATCATACTTACGAGCTTCATCCTTGCGTTTCGGGTCATCCTTGATAAACTGAGTATTGTCGTTGACGCCATAGGGAATTGATAGAACAGGGGTTTGAATATTGATTTTGGAACCTTGATAATTAAGATAAACAGATTTAGCACCTGATTTCATAATCTTCATTTCAGAATACTTAATCTTGTCGACATTGAATTGCTTGGGGAGGAGAACGTTCATCGTTGTATATATATATTAATTAATCTTTATATAGACTATCAATTTTTATTATTTTTTGTGTCTTTTTTTAAATTGAAAAAAATTGACAAAAACTTGGTATCAACGCAAAAGAGGATATGAAGATATTCGCCCAGTATAAATAAATATAAAAATACGAAGAACACATTCATTTTGAAGAAATATGCTATAATACAGGCACCTATGAAAGTCATAACAAAATCCACGATGGCAAAATCATATAAGCGCGTGGCGTGTATTCCCTCTCTCGGAACCCCAAGAATATCTTTATATTGGGCAAAAATACACATAATTTATATCAAGAGCTTTATTATAAATATTATAGATATTATAAATATTATAAATATTATAAATATTATATTATAATAGGATTGTATGAGAAAAACTCCTAAAATTCTATCGAATGATAAGTATAAATATTATGATTTAGAGTTTCCAATATATAAGACTAAAAACGGCGGGCGATTAATAAAAATAGGCAATATTTTTTATAATTTAGAAAATAACACAACAGTTGAAAAAGTAAAGGAAGAGTATAGTAAGAAGATACGCATAGAGCTATCAGAGGAAGATAATGAATATGTTATTATCTAATTTCAAATGAAGATACTATAAGGTAATATACAAGTGTCTTGGTAATACTATGAACATTTTTGATATCACTCAATTGCCTGCCGCCCGGTGAGCCTGGTGAGCCCTGAGTATTATAATTATTATCAATATAATATTTGAAGGCTTTATCAAAACCATAAGATAGCAGGATATTATTGATATTATAGGTGCTCATTTTTTCAATTTCATTTTCAATAAAATTATTTAAATCAGATGTCAAAATATCGCGGTTATCGTGGCAATTATTATTGTTATAGCTGATGCTCTCATAGATATGTTCGCAATAATCGTAAATACTTTCGTGAACGACCTCTTTCATATAACATTCGTACATTGGTAATGTGTTATTAAAAATAATACACATAATCAATTTTTATTTTTATGATGAGTATAATCTTGATGCAATCAATTATAAAAAGATATATATACATAAACATACATATACATATACATAAAGCTATCTAAGGCATTCTATCAGAGGCTATCAGCGACAGCAATTGGATGCGTTGTGTATTTTGACGATATCCTGAATATTCCAGAGCTTATACATAACGTATTTGTAATTATTTTTAGTTTCTTCCATTTTTCTTGATTTTAGGCTAATTAACTCTTTTTCAAAATCAATTCCCATAATCTTGATAATTGTCATATAATTATAGAGTATATAAGGGTGGAATAATTCGGCATTATAATAATTTACTCCAAAACCATTCTCATATCTCAGCTTGTGGTTTAATAATTCAACATAATCCATCAATATATGCTCTATGAAACAGCTGCGAAACAAGACAGTTTCCTTGTTAAACATAATATTTACTGATGTTGCCATTTTTCCAGTTGCATCTTTAATAACCTCTTTCTCTTCGCACGAGATGCTTTTTGACTTTTTGAGCAAACAGTTGAATATGCGAACTGCGTAAAGTTCTGCGCGATTCCTGCTAATTCCATCAAGGATATGCTGATTTTCCTTAGCGGCCTTACAAACACCACAAATCTTCTGGCATTCCTTGGTGTCGCCGATGCCTTTGAAAGCCTTATCATTCGCAAAGAGGATTTGAGCTACAAGAGCGCTGTCCATTTTCTGGATATTTTATCTATTCTTATATCTAATCAATTTTTATGCAAAATAATTG
>Ga0255102_1000161_pt1 | contig 20051 bp, 6 predicted proteins | sample Law_Cont_RepA_0h_FD_188448 | JGI IMG/M metagenome (GOLD analysis project Ga0255102, IMG submission 188448) | Freshwater microbial communities from St. Lawrence River, New York, United States - Law_Cont_RepA_0h | ecosystem: Environmental > Aquatic > Freshwater > River | place: USA: New York... | reverse complement strand
TACTATAATAGCATCTAATTTGTCCACGAGATTATTCAATAATTTGGCGATACCTCGATCATCATACCAATTTCTAAAAATTAATCTCGCATTTCTTATAGATTTTTTAAAGTTCGCCTTACATATATTAATACTATTCAACGCACGGCTGCTATACATCAATATTACCAATATTTTAGGACGCCTCTTCTTTTTCATTATTTTCATTATTATCAATTCTACTACTATATAGCTTATTATATTTATTAGTAATATCATCCTTCGTATTACTTCTAATATATGATACGGCTTGCAAACACGCGTCGCTTAAATCATCCTTCTTCTTGTTTTCATTAAATATCTTCTGCAATTTATCGTCCTCATTGATATATTCGCGACACAACTCAATACTTAGCATCTTATTATTCTTATATTTATCCCTCCTAAATCCCTTCTTATTCCTCGCCTCTCCTCCATCACATGCACCCACGCCCTTTCCTGCATTTGCCGTCTTCGCTTCCATATTTATAACATAGATGTGGTTTTTTGTTTTTAATGATGCATTTACTAGGACAACATTACCGACCTCTTTGTCCCAATATTTAATTAAACTAAAATAACCGTAGATGATATGCTGGATAGTTTTCATAATGCCATTTAAATTAGAAGGCTGATTCTCTATCAATACATAATCTATCATATTAACATCTATATTTTTTAACCCACCAATTATATTATCCATCTCAATATATATTCTTTCAGATATATCATCAATCCCCTTAATTTCCTTCTTAGATGAAGCCAATGCTATTATACGCCAATCCAATATCTCCAATATATCAGTATGCCTTATTATACACACAGCAAGATTCTTAACCCCAATATCAAAACTAATATATATCATTATCCTAATAATATCATCATATCCTTATTTGCTAACTTCATAACACTTTTGGGCTATTAGGTCTCTAACTTTTAGTGATAGTTTTTTGGATTTCGGTTATTATTTTTGGACTATATGAAGTAATATTATAATGCTTTATAAGCGCAGCAAGGTCCTTCCAGAATGTATCACCTTCGTATTTTGAATTGTATTTATTAATTTTCTTACATTTTTTATATAGCCATTTATATGTCTTCTCTAAGTTTTCAGGCTTCTTTGATATCTTGCTAAGTCGCTGTTCCTTTATTAATCTGAAAATATAGCTTTTTAACTCGTCACATTTACTATTGTTAGGTAAAGTCTCGCGCAAATCATAAAACTTCATATAATTATACGAAGGACATATCAATAAACTATTTGTGTAATCTATAAATGTAGGGTTATTATCTATTATTAATAATCTCTTGCTAATATCATAATTATTAGGTATCTTAATTGACTTGCTAATTAGCGGCAATATCTTGGCAACAGATTTCTTTATATTTCCATATTTATCCATAATACAATTATCGCGCGTAAATAATGGCCTATCAAACTTAAAATTATTATGCTTTTCTATTATAGCTATCTCTTTGTTAGCCCATTTTTTCTCAGAAGCTGTATAAATATAAAAATAGCTCGACGGGTACAGCTTTTTCATAGTATTTATAAACGTGAAAAAATGCGGTCGCACTAATAGCGATTTCTCAGAATAACTTTCATTCAAATATTTATTACACAACGCCGTATATTTATTTAACCCCTTCATCTTATATTTTTTTACCAATTCAATAATATTATATAAATCACATTGATAATTACAATCACCTATTATAGTACCGTCCAAATCTATTATAAATATATACGGCTCGACACTGCCTCCCTTTTCTTCTCTGTTATTCATTAAATCTATTATAATATTATATTAGAATATTGCTTTATAAATAGAAGATATAAGAGAATGGCAGAATCCCATATATTTAACACTAAAAATATATCTGCATATAGCCATTTTTCAAATACAATTAATAACAAATATCTTGATTTGAATAACGGAAAAGAAAAAGATATTAAATTACCCGATGCATTACTTAAATATTTTAAAGATAAAACTCTCAAATATAATCTTGATAAAAGAATATTCTATTATAAGCATATTGCTAACAAATTAAAAGATGTAAATAACAAACAGTGTCTAATAGAATATGCTATCAACTCTAAAAAAAATAAAGATGTTCATGGATATAATATAGACAATACAGTATTTCTTACAAAAAAGTTCGGGTCTATTAGCAAATATGGCTATATTTATATAGCATCTATTAAAAACGAAGTTGGCAAATATCCTATTGCTTCAAAAATTATGATTAATAACCGCGTTAATCTATTTGAAGCTCAGATTAACTTGAAAATAACCGATAAAGTTATTAAAAATATGATATCAAGACATTTCATTCTAACTTATAAAGTTATTATCTGCGACAAAATATCCAATAAAAACTTGCCAGATATCGTTCTCAATAAGAAATACTATGTTTTATTAAATGAGCTTGCCAGAGGCGATTTGAAACAGCTCTGTAATAGTAAAACTTTCCTCAAAAATAATAGCGTATTATATAATGTATTTATCCAGATAATGTTAGCTATATCTACATTTCATCATTTAGGATTTATTCACGGCGATTGTCATTGGGGCAACTTTCTATATCATATGAATTATAATGTAGTCAAAAATAGCTATCATCACTATAATATTTACGGCAAAAATTATTATCTAAAATCATGCGAATATACTATGTATATTTATGATTTCGGTTTTGCCGAAAAAATCAAATTGGCAAAAAAATCACTTATTGACTCTGACTATAGAAGATTGATAAATGCTTTCAGAAATAAAAAGATAGAACCGCGTTCCTGGATATCAATAGATAACAACCTGCCTTCTGATGAGGTAGGTGAATATGTCAAAACATTTAGAAAAGCTATTGATAATAATAATAATAGCTCAGACAGAAGCAGTGGAAGCGACGACAATAGCAGTATCTACAAAGATAATAGCATATATTTAGAAAAATTAACTATTGATACAATTCTTCCAATATTATTAAAAGCTCCCGATAAAACATTCGTCTCTAAATTACCTGCAAATGCAACTGTTATTAATAAAAAACCCTATTACATTAATAAAAAAATATTAATTAAAGACTAATTGTATCAATACGTTCATCGCATATTTTGCAGATAATTCGTCAATATATTCGGTCATTGTTTCAAAGCCTACATATACCATTTCATCAATCTCCTTTTTAGTTATATGTAATCGCATTCCCTTTCTTGTAAATATTATATTCATTCCATTTTTTAACACGAGATTTTGAGGGCGATAATAATTAGTATATTTACTATCTTGAATCTGCTTTAATAAAACCTCTTTTACTCTTAGCATATTTAATATCGTCATCAACTGCTTTACAATATATATAAAGTTGATAGTTTTAACAGGAATATGCTCTATTTTTTCATTATCTTTATACAAAAGCATACCTATTATATTCTCGCGAGGCACGTCGGCAAATATTTTTATAGGAAAATTATTAGTTAATCCCCCGTCGTAATAATAATAATCGCCTATATTTATCGGTTTAAATAATAATGGTATAGACATTGAAGCACTACATGCCTTATATACACAGACATCAGGCGTTTTCTCAATAGAAAAAATCTCATTATCGCAAGTATTTATATTCGTGCAAGATATATACATATTTACTCCAAAACTTTTAGATAATTGCGCAAATGTAATAGTCTCCGATATATCACCAGACTCATTTGTGCCATCGCACCTATCAGGATATCTCTTTTTTATAATAATTTTTAAATGTTTAATCATTACCTGTGTATCAAATAAACCAAACTCTGTAATCAATCTTATGTATTTTTTTATAGATAAAAAACATAAATCATTATCCTTCATGCAACCATATAATACCTCTTCCATCTCATATATAGTTAATTTAAGAGCAAACATTAGACCTATTAAAGAACCTATTGAACATCCTGCAATATGTTTTATATTATTATGCATATTATTTAAATATAAATATCTTAGTGCACCTACAAATATCACGCCACGCATACCACCCCCCGATAAAACTAAATGTGTAATATTCATATTCTTTATATTTGACATATTTGTACTATCTGTACTCATTTTTAATTATATATTATATCCAAATATTGCGTTCCTCTTAAATATCCCAAATACCTTCAAAGGTTTAAATGTGCGAATTGTATTCTTGAATACTAACTTTGTAGTATACAAGAGCCTCTTTGGAAGCATTGTTCTCCGCTTCCTTTTTAGTATTTCCAGTAGCCGTAGAAATAATGCTCCCATTCTTATCCTTGATACAATATGTAAATATACGAACGTTATCTTTAACGGCTACATTGAGCTCTTTGAATTGTGGTACATCCTGTAAAGAATGAAGCATATGAGATACAAGCATATCCTTATAGTTGTTTTTAATTCTAATCAGTTCGCAAAAGTCAATGTAATTCTCTATTATATATACTATCCATGATTCTACAACGAAATATCCCGCTCCGGAAGAAGGATTTATATTAATATTAGGAATAATAACATTGTCAGTATCTGTCTGGAAATCCAAATAGAGCGCTCCTAAAAATGCCTCGAATATATCCTCCATAATTTTATAGTTATTTCTTCCACCAGATTCCTCTACCTGTTTAGATATAATTGCAAACTTAGGTAATCCTATTTTATCAGATAAATATCCTAGCATTTTTCCATTTACTATCTTTGTTCTAATTTTAGATAAGAATCCCTCGTTTTGGTCAGGAAACCTATTATATAAATAATTCGTTACAATCATTCCAAGCAATGAGTCTCCCAAAAACTCTAATCTTTCATAAGACATATCTTGAAGAGGCAAACAGTCACTTGGACGATTAGCGTTACTTTTCTCAAAATCAATATTTTTCATAGTACAATAAGATTTATGAACAAATGCAACACGATATAAATTGATATTCTTTATTTTTAATTCAGGCAACCCGTTGCTACTTAGCAATTTATATAAGTCATCTTCGCTTAAAAGTCTGTTTTTAGAATTATATGGTTGATTTTCAACATCAATCTCCATCGTTTTATTATGGATATTATCAATTCTTTTCATCTTGCTATCTTAGTTATATATTTCTCAAAATATGATTATATCAATTTTTATATATATATAAATATTAAATGTATTTTTCTTTTAAATAGAATAAGATAATAAATGAGTTATCTAGCTAATGATATAACAGCCCCCTCGATCCAAATAGATTCGGTTGCTATTGGTTTTCAATTGAACGGTGAAAGCGAAGCAAAAAATATCAATAGTTTAGATTTAAACAAAGATGAATTTTTGGTAGTAGGAGAGAAAACATATATTCCAGGCGATACTTCAAATACTAAATGGTCTCTTGTCGTTAATAGCCAAGGTACTTCGGTAAATGCATCGAGAAGCCTTGCGCGCCAAAGTTTAACACCTGATACTTCGTTGTATGTAGATAAAAATATTCATTGTTCGGGTATTATTAAAGCTGCTGGCTTAGAGCTTAATAATATTAGAATTGACAATACAACAACTATAACAAGCAATTTAATTAGGGATTTTATCGTTAAAACTAACGACCTCGTAGTATCACAACCTTTTCAAACAGGGTATATTACAAATTATAATAACCTCTATAATATTAATTATGATGTTAAAAATGTTTATACACCAAACTTCGTTACCTTTGGTGGCCATATTGATACATACAAAAATACACATCCTCTAAACATCGTAACTACTCCTAACAATAAATTCAACAACATGCATGTCTCCATTAGAAACGATACTAATAATGACGAAGAACCTTCGAGAATGTGTATTGGTATGATTGGTGGCAGCAATATATCACCTGCTATTATTTCTACAACACGAGGAGTTCCGCTCGAATTTCATGTTAGCACTTCTTCCGAAAATATTGATGCAGCCTATAATACAAGAGCACTTCCTATATACAACTCTAATAATGTTCCTGCTATGACAATTGATGCCAATAATAACGTAGGTATCGGCACTAATAATACTTCTCTAAAAAACTATTATAAAAAGGTTTTCACAAATAATAGTACAACAAATGTAGAAAGATTCGGTAAACCTAAATTTGAAGTTAAAGGCCTATCTACTTTTGATGACATACTTTTACATGATTACCAAACAAATACTTATAAACATTTAGATGATATATATATCCGCTCAACAGGTATTAGTGTTCTTAATGCAACACAGATAAAAGGAGGCGATTTTACTGATACAGATTCTTTGTACAGATTTAAAAACAATTTAACAGTATCAAAGTTATTAAGTGCCGGTGATGCAAATATTGATAATAGCGTAACTATTGGATGTAATTTAACCACAGATTTTTTAAATGTTAACGAACATTCGATATTCGACGGAACAGTAGCATTTAATAATGATGTTAATTTTGACAGTGTCCAAAATATTAATATAAATAACCTAAATATTAATAATGATCTTTTCATTAATAATAAGCGCGTAACAGCTCTTGATACAACTGATACTTTTACAGGTAACTTTGAAAAAAGTATTGTAGATGGTAGCAACTATATATTTATTTATGTAAGTAGCAATATCGCTTCACTCGACGCTAATTGTAATGTTAATTTTCCTAATAAATTGGGAATTGGTCTTTCGCCTACCGACGGTTTTGATGGCGTCCTAAACATTATAAAGAATGATAAAACTACAAGCAACAATTTTGACATATCACTAAAAAATACATCGGGGAACAAGACATATATCGCAAATATCGGAAGGCTCTCGCGACTAGATTATAACGATAACAGTTTGATATTTAATACAAACAAGGTACCCGGAAAAAATAACAACATCTATTTTTATCCTTCAAGTGATATGTCTATACTTACTTCAAATCGTTTTCTTCCTAATTTAAGAAATACCCCTCCTACATTATCGTTATTAAATGGCAAAGTTGGTATTAATAAATTGAATCCTGATAATCTTTTTGCCCTTGATATTGGAGGTAAAATAGCTGCTAACGATTACTATGTATCACAAGATAATAATTTTAAAAGGACCAAGAACTTCGTTTATAATAATGGAAAAAACTTTTTTAATTTATATGATACTTCAACTGATAAGTTTTGCATCAACTATAATGAGCTTATATCATTCGCGTCGGATATGAGAGGCCTCAATGTTAAAAAAGGCATTAATGCTGATTTATATTATCAAAATAATATATTATTAGAAACCCTGCAAAAAGCTAGTTCCACAGACAGTTTTTACACTAACAAGAATATATCTATTGGTTGGAAAGGCGAAGCTAATGTTACACCTCTGCAAGTTAGAAACTTATACACTAACGATTATAATTATTCAACTATACGCATTTATAGAGGCGTGAGAGGCGGCGGTCTTTTTAATAATGCAGATTATAGCGGCATTGATATCTGCGAATATGACAGAGATATAAATCAAGATAGAAATAAGGAGAAATGGTTCATTTATAAAAATCATAAATATAATGACCTTGATGCAAGAGATTATATGCGCATTGGCCCTTTGCAAATTGGATATACAAATAAAACTATTGAACCCACATCTTATGGTATGTCGTTTTATTATGACCCGTTAAGTTCAAAATATCACATTGATGTTAATAATCCAAAGGTTTCATACGATGACAAATCTGCAATGACAATATATGGCGACCTAAATGTTCATGGAAATGTTAATATTTTAGATAACGAAGGATGCAATTTTAATTTTACTATGAAAGCTTTATCCTCCAATTTACAGAAAGTAGACAGATATATCAACTATATATCCGGGAGTGGTATTGATACAGGATATTCAACAAGTGCAAATAAAATTGCGATGTCTATTGATATTTTGAGGCCTAAAGAAAATATTATAATAGACCCAGTAGAAAATGCAAAGATTCCTGTAATAATTAAAAATATGAATGACGATAATCCAGCAACAAAGTTTATTACTTATTCTAAGAGTAATATTTGTTATTCTATGATAGAATTAGCTATTTATAATAGCAATCTTCAATTAGTAGATGATGTCATAGATAAACAAAACAATATACGAAATGCCATACAAATGAGCGTTGCGAATAATAATAGCAATACTTATCTCGATTTCAATGTTTATAACAATGATTCATATAAAAACTTTCTGCGATTTATTAATACTGTGAGTGATAATGGGGATGCCAATAGTACTATTGCGCATATGGGTCTAGGAACAGACAAGAGCTCTAATATCCTTTTTCACATTGACGGGAATGAAAAATACGGCCTTCAAATTACCAATAATAAATTTCCGGCTTCTATCAATTTATTAAACTCGGAAGGAAAAAATATTTATCATACTATATCCGGTGGTGATCTTAATAACAATCATAAGTTTACAATTGATGTCTCAGCTGCCGCTGCTAATGAAATAAATAATGAACCAGTTATGACAAATGTATTCACAATTGATGCATTCCAATATAACGGCGATAAACGCAGAGGGGCTCGCTACGGATTCAATGAAGACTTTTCATCTAATATAAATCAGACCTTTGTAATTAAAAGCGATTATGATACAGTTCCCATGTCAATTACTAGCAGATATAGTTATGAATATATGTTCAATAGTACAGTTAAAATAGATTATAGTGATGTGCTATTTGATATATTATCATCTAATTGGAATAATGATTCTAAGACATATTTCAGTTTTTATAAACAGAATATCACCAAATTGCCAGCGACAGACGCTAATGATAATGTTATAGATGTTAATAATATTGACGATGAAGGCTTCATATTTAAAACAAATAATCTAATATCAACAAATCTCTCATATATTACTGTTCATTCTAATATCAATTACCCGTATTTTTTTAGCAATTTAGATATTAATTATATGCCTCTCAATAACCAAACATTTGACATAAAAACCGATAGTGTAAAAGATAAATGTGATTTATTCAAGGAAAATGATTTTTCCTTAGTACCGCAAGGCATATTTTACAGTAGTAATGATAATATTAAACCAAGTGATATTTCTGAAAAAATGCTTGCTGTCAATGATAGAGCCGTATTCAACATCTATGATAGTAATATATTATTCAACTATGAATATATAAATAGATATATTATATCTAGCCACATATCTTGCAACATCTCTATTATTGTTAGTTCAAATATTCAGAGAATTAACAATAGCAACTATTTTAATATCAGCAACTATATAACAACAACACTTGGAACAGTTACAGAGCCGTTTAATGCACTAGAAAATGTAACAGAACATACATATATTGATTATCATCAAAACTTTATTAATCTCAATGAAAAGTTTTTAGAATATTCCAATATATTTTTAAATACATATACTACAAATATTTTGAAATATAATTCTAATATAGCATATGATGCTGTGTTTTTTTCTGTCCATACTAATCATTTAAATATTGCAACTTCGAATGTTATATTTGACGAGCTCTTTGAATTAAACACTGCATACCTAGATATTACTTCAAATATTGAAGATAACAACTATATAGTTTTTAGAACATCTAATTATTCTATAAACAACAATGCCAATGCTATGCAAAGAAATATGGTTATCCAGCAATTTAGTTCAAATGTTTTTGAAGATACTTTTGATATCTTGGGTAATACTATAAATAACACTTTGATTATCGAAGAATATTTTAATAACTATTGTAATTATAATTTGGAAGATATCAACATCGGAATTCGCAACTATAACTATAAAAATTATAAACCACACATTTCTTTAATAAATGATGTTGAGAAAAACGATAGTGTATTTGAAGGGCACGAAATATATAGTTATGACGGAGTATTTGAAATCAAATATGCTAACTCTACAAATAAACAATTTGTCCCTCTCAAAATTGATAGTATAGGTAATATGACTATTAATGGGGGCTTAGATACAAAAGGTAATATTAAAATAGACGGGAATATATTCGATGCAAATGGTAACAATTTAATTGAAATACTCAATAAAAATTATTACAAAGAATATGAAATAAACTCGAGTAATATCTATTTTAATTCATTTGGTTCAAATGGTGTTGAAATTAATGCCCGCGCCATGGATTATAATCACATTGATTATAATTTCTTTTATGTCAAAGACTATTTATCTACTGATTTACATAATGATATTTTAGTATTACATAAATCTGAACTATTAAATAACACATATAATCTTGATTTATATGCAGATTTATATATCAACTGTAATTTATATATAGAAGGCGAAGGTAATAATCCTTCATTATCAGTATTCCAAAAACACAACACCAATATTATACGAGCAGCCAATTTGGATCGCGAAGTTTTAACACTTGCATATGATGGCAGTATGGGATTAGGAATAACAGAGCCACAAGGAGTATTACTAAATGCTAGACAAAACAATATAGGTAGCAATGTTATATCAGCATCTAACATGGACCGCGAATTGCTAACGCTTGCATATGATGGCAGTATGGGATTAGGCATAACAGAGCCCCAAGGAGTATTACTAAATGCTCGTCAGAATAATATAGGTAGCAATATTATCTCAGCATCTAATATTGAACGAGAAGTTCTTACAGTTGCCTATGATGGTAGCATTGGTTTTGGTGTCATGCTTCCCCAAGGAGTATTACTAAATGCTCGTCAGAATAACATCGGTAGCAATATTATATCAGCATCTAATATTGAACGAGAAGTTCTTACTGTTGCCTATGATGGTAGCATTGGTTTTGGTGTCACGCAGCCGCAAGGAGTATTGCTAAATGCTCGTCAGAATAATGTTGGTAGCAATATTATCTCAGCATCTAATATTGAACGAGAAGTTCTTACTGTTGCCTATGATGGTAGCATCGGTTTTGGCGTCACGCAGCCGCAAGGAGTATTATTAAATGCTCGTCAGAATAACATTAGTAGCAATATTATATCAGCATCTAATATTGAACGAGAAGTTCTTACTGTTGCCTATGATGGTAGCATCGGTTTTGGCGTCACGCGACCCCAAGGAGTATTACTAAATGCTCGTCAGAATAATGTAGGAAGCAATATTATCTCAGCATCTAATATTGAACGAGAAGTTCTTACTGTTGCCTATGATGGTAGCATCGGTTTTGGCGTCACACGACCCCAAGGAGTATTACTAAATGCTCGTCAGAATAATGTAGGAAGCAATATTATCTCAGCTTCTAATATTGAACGAGAAGTTCTGACGGTTGCCTATGATGGAAGCATTGGATTTGGTGTCACACGACCCCAAGGAGTATTACTAAATGCTCGTCAGAATAATGTCGGTAGCAATATTATCTCGGCTTCTAATATTAATCGCGAAGTTCTTACAGTAGCCTATGATGGAAGCATTGGTTTTGGCGTCACACGACCCCAAGGAGTATTACTAAATGCTCGTCAGAATAATATAGATAGCAATATTATATCAGCCTCTAACATTGAACGCGAAGTTCTTACAGTAGCCTATGATGGAAGTATAGGTTTTGGTGTCACGAGACCCCAAGGAGTATTACTAAATGCTAGACAGAATAACATAGACAGTAATATTATATCAGCTTCTAATATTGAACGTGAAGTTCTTACAGTTGCCTATGACGGAAGCATTGGTTTTGGTGTCACACGACCCCAAGGAGTATTGCTAAATGCTCGCCAAAATAATGTCAGTAGCAATATTATCTCGGCTTCTAATATTGAACGTGAAGTTCTTACAGTTGCCTATGACGGAAGCATTGGTTTTGGTGTCACACGACCCCAAGGAGTATTACTAAATGCTCGCCAAAATAATGTCGGTAGCAATATTATCTCGGCTTCTAATATTAATCGCGAAGTTCTAACAGTTGCCTATGATGGAAGCATAGGATTTGGTGTCACGCGACCCCAAGGAGTATTATTAAATGCCCGTCAGAATAATATAGGCAGCAATATTATATCAGCTTCTAATATTGAACGCGAAGTTCTAACAGTTGCCTATGATGGAAGCATTGGATTTGGTGTCACTCAACCCCAAGGAGTATTATTAAATGCTAGACAGAATAACATAGGCAGAAATATTATCTCGGCCTCTAACATTGAACGCGAAGTGCTAACAGTAGCATATGATGGAAGCATCGGTTTTGGTGTTTCTCGACCCCAAGGAGTATTATTAAATGCTCGCCAAAATAATATAGGTAGCAATATTATCTCCGCTTCTAATATTGAACGCGAAGTTCTTACAGTTGCCTATGATGGAAGCATTGGATTTGGCGTAACTCGTCCCCAAGGAGTATTATTAAATGCGAGACAGAATAACATAGACAGTAATATTATTTCAGCTTCTAACATAAACCGCGAAGTTCTAACAGTAGCCTACGATGGAAGCATCGGTTTTGGTGTAACTCAACCCCAAGGAGTATTATTAAATGCTCGCCAAAATAATATAGGTAGCAATATTATCTCGGCATCTAATATAAATCGTGAAGTTCTAACAGTAGCCTATGATGGAAGCATTGGATTTGGTGTTGTACAACCCCAAGGAGTATTATTAAATGCAAGACAGAATAACATAGGCAGCAATATTATATCGGCTTCTAACATAAACCGTGAAGTGCTAACTGTTGCATATGATGGTAGCATTGGATTTGGTGTAGCACGACCACAAGGAGTATTATTAAATGCGAGACAGAATAATGTAGGTAGCAATATTATTTCAGCTTCTAACATAAATCGTGAAGTGCTAACTGTTGCATATGATGGTAGCATTGGTTTCGGTGTAACTCAACCCCAAGGAGTATTATTAAATGCGAGACAGAATAATATTGGTAACAATATTATTTCAGCTTCTAATATTGAGCGCGAAGTTCTTACAGTAGCATATGATGGAAGCATTGGTTTTGGTGTCATAGACCCCCAAGGAGTATTATTAAATGCCAGACAAAACAATATAGGTAACAATATTATCTCAGCATCAAATATTAATCGCGAAGTTCTTACAGTAGCATATGATGGAAGCATTGGATTTGGTGTAACACAACCCCAAGGAGTATTACTAAATGCCCGTCAGAATAATATAGGTAGGAATATTATTTCAGCTTCTAATATTAATCGAGAAGTGCTAACAGTAGCATATGATGGAAGCATAGGATTTGGTGTAACTCGTCCCCAAGGAGTATTACTAAATGCTCGTCAGAATAACATAGGAAGTAATATTATATCAGCTTCTAACATAGACCGCGAAGTGCTAACAATCGCATATGATGGAAGTATCGGATTTGGTGTCACACGTCCACAAGGAGTATTACTAAATGCTCGTCAGAATAACATAGGCAGCAATATTATCTCAGCATCTAACATAGACCGTGAAGTGCTAACAGTAGCATATGATGGAAGCATAGGATTTGGCGTCACTCGACCCCAAGGAGTATTACTAAATGCTCGTCAGAATAACATAGGCAGCAATATTATATCAGCATCTAATATTAATCGCGAAGTCCTGACAGTAGCGTATGACGGAAGCATTGGATTAGGTATAACGCGCCCCCAAGGAGTATTACTAAATGCTCGTCAGAATAACATAGGTAGCAATATTATCGCAGCGTCTAATTTAGACCGCGAAGTCCTAACAGTAGCATATGATGGAAGCATTGGATTTGGGGTAGGACAGCCCCAAGGTGTATTACTAAATGCCCGTCAGAATAATATAGGTAAGAATATTATCTCGGCATCTAACTTAGACCGCGAAGTCCTAACAGTAGCATATGATGGTAGCATTGGATTTGGTGTAACACAACCCCAAAGTGTATTACTAAATGCCCGCCAGAATAATATAGGTAGGAATATTATCTCTGCTTCTAACTTGGACCGCGAAGTTATGACAGTAGCTTATGATGGTAGCATTGGATTTGGTGTAATGCGCCCCCAAGGTGTATTACTAAATGCCCGCCAGAATAATATAGGTAGCAATATTATCTCGGCTTCTAACATAAACCGTGAAGTTCTAACAGTAGCCTATGACGGAAGCATTGGATTTGGTGTAACGCGCCCCCAAGGAGTATTACTAAATGCTCGTCAGAACAATATAGATAAAAATATTATATCAGCTTCAAATATTGATAGTGAAGTTCTAACAGTAGCCTATGACGGAAGCATTGGATTAGGTGTAACACAACCCCAAGGTATATTACTAAATGCACGCCAGAATAACATAGGTAAACATATTATATCAGTTTCAAATATTAACAGTGAAGTTTTCACTGTCGCATATGATGGTAGCATGGGATTGGGTGTAGTACAGCCTCGGGGCATATTACTAAATGCTCGTCAGAATAATGTAGGAAGCAATATTATCTCAGCTTCTAATATTAATCGCGAGGTGCTAACAGTAGCCTATGATGGTAGTATTGGATTTGGTGTTTCTCGACCACAAGGAGTATTATTAAATGCCCGTCAGAATAATATCGATAGCAATATTATCTCAGCATCTAATATTAATCGCGAAGTGCTAACAGTAGCCTATGACGGCAGCATTGGTTTTGGTGTCATGCGTCCACAAGGAGTATTACTAAATGCTCGTCAGAATAACATAGGTAGCAATATTATCTCGGCATCTAATATTAGTCGCGAAGTGTTCACAGTAGCCTATGACGGAAGCATTGGATTTGGTGTAGTACAACCGCAAGGGGTTTTACTAAATGCTCGACAGAATAACATAGGTAGCAATATTATCTCGGCTTCTAATATTAATCGCGAAGTTCTTACAGTAGCTTATGATGGAAGCATTGGTTTTGGTGTCATGCGTCCACAAGGAGTTTTACTAAATGCTCGTCAGAATAATGTAGGTAGCAATATTATCTCGGCTTCTAATATTAATCGCGAAGTTCTTACAGTAGCTTATGATGGCAGCATTGGTTTTGGCGTAACACAGCCCCGAGGTATATTGCTAAATGCTCGTCAGAATAATGTTGATAATAATATTATTTCAGCTTCTAATATTGACAGTGAAGTGCTAACTCTTGCATATGATGGTAGTATGGGATTGGGTGTCATGCGCCCCCAAGGAGTCTTGCTAAATGCTCGTCAGAATAATATTGGCTATAATATTATTTCTGCTTCTAACTTAAACCGCGAAGTGCTAACGCTAGCATATGATGGTAGTATGGGATTGGGTGTCATGCAACCGCAAGGAGTACTGCTAAATGCTCGTCAGAATAATATTGGCTATAATATTATTTCAGCTTCTAACATTAACCGCGAAGTTCTGACAGTTGCATATGATGGTAGCATGGGATTTGGTGTCACACGGCCACAAGGAGTATTGCTAAATGCCCGTCAGAATAATCTTGGTAGCAATATTATTTCAGCATCTAATATAGACCGCGAAGTGTTAACAGTAGCTTATGATGGTAGCATTGGATTTGGTGTCACACGGCCACAAGGAGTATTGTTAAATGCCCGTCAGAATAACCTTGGTAGTAATATTATTTCGGCATCTAATATAAACCGGGAAGTTCTGACAGTAGCTTATGATGGTAGCATTGGATTTGGCGTAACGCGCCCCCAAGGAGTTTTACTGAATGCCCGCCAGAATAACCTTGGTAGCAATATTATGTCGGCATCTAATATTAATCGCGAGGTTATGACATTGACATATGATGGCATTATGGGGTTAGGAGTAACAAATCCTAATAAACAAAGTTTGTTAGATGTGCAAGGTAATATTAATATTGTTAGCGACCAGGGAAGCAATTTTATATATACTATTAACAATCGTGATATTATTAAAGAAACAAGCAATTATATTCTGGTGACAAGCAATTTTATAGCAAATAGAATAACAAATCTAACAACTGATTTTATTACAGAAAATGTAACCTCTATAAATAAATTCATTGTAAATAATAAATATAAAAATGACCTATTTATTGACGGAGATTTAACTATCAATTCTAATTTAATTGTTCACGGTGTCACAACGACTTTGAACACAGATGTATATACTACTGAACAATTGAATATTACAAATACAGGAGAAGGAGATGCTCTTATAGTTAAACAAATTAACAATTCATATAATATATTTACTGCTTCAAATAATAATATTCCAGTTTTTAATATTAATTATAATGGCAAGATAGGTATTGGAACTGAAACTCCTAAAGTATATTTGGAAATCAACTCAACAGATGGCATTAAAATACCAAGTGGTACAGATATCCAACGACCTTCTGGAATCAATCTAATAAAAGGAACTATCCGTTATAACACTAATACCAATCAATTTGAAGGTTATGGAGCTGGTAATCACTGGGGAACACTCGGGGGAGTCAAAGATGTCAATAATGATACTTTTATAAGCGCAGAGAGCTATCCCGGTATTAATAATGATGAACTTCGCTTTATCACAAGCAATATAGAAAAGATGATTATAAAAACAGATGGTAAAATCGGTATCGGCAGACAGAATCCTGAATATTTGTTAGATGTTCAAGGAGATATCAGAACAAACTCTAACCTATTTGTCAATTTCAATGTAGGCATAGGTACTACTAATATTTCAAGTTCTCTGCTAAATATATATGGAAAGGCTGCAAATATTAAAATACAAAATCCTCATATTAATAATCCAGTATCTTCCATAGACTTTATAAACGGTATTAATAATTCCATACAAAGCAACACTTTATTTGGATGGCGAATGTCAAATAGCAATAACAGCTTTGTAATTTCATCTGGTAAAAATAATATTATAAATGATTGTCTAATTATTGACGGAGGGACGGGTAATATAGGTATCGGAACAAAATCGCATATTGAATTGGATAATAATGGCGATACTTATAAAATAAATATCAATGGCAGTATCAATATTGAAGGAGAGATATATAAACAGGGTGTATTATTCACACAGGGAATTAATGGAGGAGGAGGTGTAGGGGTTATATCTCAAAATATGCCTATACAAACATTATCAAAGACATATAAACAAACTAAATCATATTTAGAATCTGGACTTGATAATGACGGAGGTTGGAAGTTCATTGATGAAAATGTTAATAGCGGCTTTTTAATAAAAATTAAATCTTCTCATAGGACTTCAAAGATTTTATTAAATCTCTCAATGCATATTGGTATTGACAGTGCACCAGAATCAATATGGTGGGGTCTAAGATTATATCGAAAAATGGTAGATAATAATCAAAATATAATAACTGATTGGCATGAAGTTGTAGCATCGCGCCCTGAAAATAACCCTGATAATGCTACACCTTGCTGGCTATCTCATACACTCGGAGCCAATCTTACAAGTTATGAAAACTTCGTAGCTAATATAAACGGCACATTCTTTGATACCCCCGATTCAAGATACAATGTTTATTATACAGTAAAGTGGAAAACGAACTTAGGAAATAATTATGGCGGAAGTGCAAATATTTATCTAAATAGACCTGCCAAATATAATTCAAACAACTCCTCAGTATTATCTTCAACATGGACAGCAACCGAAATATGGCAATTAGGAACTCCATATATACCCAGTGAAGGCTCAAATATAATTACAATTTATAATCAAGATTTTGTAGGAATAGGAAATACACAACCGCAACACACACTTGATATCGCCGGAGATATTAACATAACAGGGGCATATAAGATAAATAACGAAATATTCAGGGAGAGCCAATGGACCACTAATTCTGATAACAATATATATTATAATAATTACATAGGTGTCGGCACTGTCAAACCTGACTGTTTATTGGCTTTGAGTGGAGCAAATGCAAAAATTAAAATCCATGATGATGGGATAAATAATGATGGAAGTGCCAGTACTCAATTATCCACCTCAATAGAATTAATTAACGGTTCAAGCAATCTCATGCAATATAACTTAAATAAATGCGGATGGAGAATGTCAAATAGCAATAACAATTATATAATCTCTTCGGGTAGCAATAGCATAATTAATGACAGGTTTGTCATAGACAGTACAGGTAATATAGGCGTCGGCACTGTACCAAATCATAAATTGGATATTGATGGTATTATAAATGCAAAGGCTTTTAATTTGAACGGCTCTCCTTTTGTTTTGGAGTTTACGCAAGGAATGACAATACAAACAATACACAAAACCTATTCTAAAACAGTTGAAAAAGAATTGAACTCAATTGGATGGGTTCCGATAGATATTCAAAATGACGGATTTTATGTAAAGATAAAGCCCTCGCATATTCAATCAAAAGTCCTCGTATCTATGACATGTCATATAGGTATGGATTATGCCGAAGATTCTCGCTGGTGGGGCCTGCAATTATATAGAAAAATAGGAAGTGGCTCTTGGGTGCCTATAAATGATGCTAATGGAACTAATGGTGGAGGATTAGAATGTAGTCCTTGTTGGATATCACACAATCTTGGTGCCGACAATAGTACCTACTCGCATTCCATAATAAATGTGTCGGGTTCCTACGAAGATATGCCGAATACAGAAGAAGATGTTTATTATACAGCATATTGGAAATCAAAACTAGATAATACAATCGGTAAGCTATATATTAACAGACCAGCCTATGTTAATAATTCTAATTATCCGCTAACATCTTCAAGCTGGACAGCGAGCGAAATATGGAATAATGGGACGCCCTATAAACCTATTACAACTACAATAGCAATTGCATACGACAAAGTCGGTATTGGAATGACGCCGAGCGAATCAAGTGAATATAAATTGGAAGTTGCTGGTAATCTTAAATGTGCCAATTTACAATGTGTCTCTGTTACTCAAACGAGTGATGCACGATATAAAAAGAATATTGAAAATATTGAGAATGCCTTGGATGATATAAATAAATTGAACCCCGTTTCTTATTTATTATTGAATCAGGAGTCTAGTGATAAAAAATCTTATGGCTTTATAGCACAAGAATTAAAGAATATATTCCCAGAAGTTGTCGTTGATCCCAATACTGATAATGAACTGTATAGTATAAATTATACATCAATAATACCTTTATTAACGAAATCAATTCAAGAATTGACCAAAAAAATAGAATTACAACAGAACGAAATTAATTATCTTAAACAAAAATTATAAAGATATGTGATTTTTTTTTATTAAATATAAATATTAATATTATAGATAGAGAGAACTAATAATATAAATGAATATATTAAATGTTGGCTATGGTACAACAAATCCACAAACTTTAATTCATTTAGTTCAGTGTAATGTTGCTCTCCGCTTAGAGGATCCGAGAAATAATGTTAATAGCGTTATTAATATAGATTTTAAAAGAGGATCCGGATCATTCGGTAATAGCACCAGCGGAGATTGGAGATTATCCAGTTCAAATGCGCAATTTAATATTGAAAAACACACTAATAATTTAACCTGCAATATAGCGTCTATAAATGAAAATGGAAATATTACTATTGCCAACGATATTATAATTGGAGGCAATTTTATTAAAAACGGTAAAAATGTTATAGCCGATGTTTCTAACTATATCAACGCTGTTGATAGCAATCTCAATAATGTAATAAATAATACAGTACTTACAAGCAGTGACTCTAACAACTCCAATGTCAGCAACTATATCAACGCTGTTGACAGCAATCTCAATAATATAATAAATACTACTGTACTTACACGCATTGACTCTAACAACTCGAATGTCAGCAACTATATCAAAGCCGTTGATAGCAATCTCAATAATGTAATAAATACTACTGTACTTACAAGCATTGACTCTAACAACTCGAATGTCAGCAACTATATCAAAGCAGTTGATAGCAATCTCAACAATGTAATAAATACTACCGTACTTACAAGCATTGACTCTAACAATTCCAATGTCAGCAACTATATCAAAGCTGTTGATAGCAATCTCAATAATGTAATAAATACTACCGTACTTACAAGCATTGACTCTAACAATTCCAATGTCAGCAACTATATCAAAGCTGTTGATAGCAATCTCAATAATGTAATAAATACTACCGTACTTACAAGCATTGACT
>Ga0255102_1000148_pt1 | contig 20717 bp, 18 predicted proteins | sample Law_Cont_RepA_0h_FD_188448 | JGI IMG/M metagenome (GOLD analysis project Ga0255102, IMG submission 188448) | Freshwater microbial communities from St. Lawrence River, New York, United States - Law_Cont_RepA_0h | ecosystem: Environmental > Aquatic > Freshwater > River | place: USA: New York... | reverse complement strand
TTGCGGGGTAGGGCGGATATCGCCTCGCCCAGCGGGACTTTTCTGCCTTATCCAAGGCGCATGAGTTCGACCCAAGAAGAAGTCCTCCAGATCTTCCGCGATTCCAAGGCCCTCCTCACCGGGCACTTCGTCCTCCGCTCCGGTCTCCACAGCGGCCACTTCTTTCAGTGCGCCCAGGTCTGCCAGCACATGGACAAGGTCACCCGCCTCATCGAGTTGCTCCGTCCGAAACTCGCCGCCCATCCTTGCGACACCGTCCTAGCCCCGGCGATGGGCGGACTCGTGGTCGGACAGGAAATCGCCCGTCAGCTCGGCGTGCGTTTCGTCTTCGCCGAAAAGGAGAACGACAAGTTGGTCCTCCGCCGTAACTTCACCTTCCGTCCCGGTGAGCGCGTGATCGTCGCCGAAGACGTCGTCACCCGCGGTGGCCGCGCCCAGGAGTGCCTGGATATCCTCAAGGGCGCCGGCGCCACCGCCGTCGGCGTGGCTTCCCTGGTCGACCGCTCGGCCGGACAGACTAAATTCAGCGTCCCCTTCATTTCTTTGCTGGAGCTGAACTTCCCGACTTATGCCGCGGACGCCGTCCCCGCCGAATTAGCGAAGCTGCCGGCGACCAAGCCGGGTTCCTGAGCCGCCGGTCCGCCGGGCGGTATTTTGGCTTAAAAACGAGGGCTAAGGGTGCCTTTGCCTCCTTGTGCCTTGCACCAAGGCGGGGGCTTCCCTACGCCAAACCACTCACTTTCCATGGATCGCAAGAACTTCTTCCTGGGTATGGCCTGCATCGTCGGCGCCTTCGCCCTTTTCTTCCTCACCAAGCCGGCCACCCCGCCTCCGGGCGCCACGCCGGCTCCGTCCGCCGCCGTCGCCCCTGTCGCCCCCGCCTTGGTCCCGAAGCCGGCGACGACCTTGCCCGCGTCGGCCCAGTCCGCTCGTCCGGTCCCGCGTGAGTCCGCCAAGTCTTTCGTCCTCGAGAACGAGCATCTCAAGGTGACGCTCACCGACCGTGGTGGCGCCATCCGGGAAATCCGCCTGAAGAAGGAATTCGCCGATGTCACCAAGCAGGGTGTCGTCGTTTTCAACGCCGGTAACGACGAGTCGGCCCTCGCCCTCGCGGTGAAAAATCCCCTCACCGGCAAACTCGAGACGCTGCTCTCCGAATTCGTCGCCCAGCCTGGCGCCACCGCTGATAGCATCACCCTCGTCGGCGGGCTCGCCGACGGCACCCGCATCGAGCGCACTTTCACCCTGACGGCCAAGGCTGGCACAGTGGTCGAACCTTACTCGCTGGGCTTCGTCACCAAGGTCATCCCGCCTGCCGGCAAGCCCGCCGCCACGGTCTGGGTCTCCACCGGCTGCTGGCAGCCGACCGAAGGCGACTCCGCCAATCAGTTCCTCTCGGTGCTCGCCTACGACGGCGAGGACCTGACCCGCGTCGGCCTCGACGTCTTCACCGACTCCAGCGGCTTCTTCGGTCTCGGCGCCCACAAGGCCCAAGCCGACCATGCCGTCGCGTCCGTCGCCAAGCCGCTCCTCTGGGTCGCCTCTGGTAACCAGTTCTTCTCCTCGATCATCCATCCGGCCGACGCCTCCGCCCGCGGCGCCCGCACCGAAGTCCTCGTCCTGCCGGTCGGCTTCGAAGGCGGCAAGCGCGGCCTGCAGGCCTTCGCCTCGTGGGAGCCCGTCCCGGCCGCCGACCTCTCCCGCACCTTCGCCGGCGAGTTCTTCGTCGGCCCGAAGGAATACGCGCGCGTCGCCGCGCTGCCTGACGGCCAGGTCGCCGTCCTCCAGTTCTCGAAGCTGCTCGGCTTCATCTCCTTCGGCGCCATCTGCAAGCTGCTCCTCGCCGTCCTGGGCGGCGTGCATTGGCTGCTCGAGTGGAGCGGCGCCTGGTCCTGGGGTTGGGCGATCGTCCTGCTGACCTGCCTGATCAAGGTCATCACCTGGCCGCTCACCGCGATCCAGATGAAGGCCGCGAAGAAGATGCAGAAGTTCGCGAAGCCGATGCAGGACATCCGCGAGAAGCATAAGGACAACCCGGAGAAGATGCAGAAGGAGCTCATGAAGCTCTACACGGAGAACAAGATCAACCCGTTCGCCGGCTGTCTCCCGATCCTCATCCAGATGCCGATCTTCTTCGGCCTGTACACGGCCTTCCAGACCACCGTCGAACTCCGCCTGCATTCGTTCCTCTGGATCGCCGACCTTTCCGCCCCGGACACGCTCTTCTACTTGGGTAGCTTCCCGGTGAACCTGCTACCGGTGCTTATGGGCATCACCATGTGGCTCTCGATGCGCATGAGCCCGCAGCCTTCCGGCGACGGCTCTCAGAAGATGATCTTCCTGATGATGACCCTGCTGTTCCCGGTCATCTGTTACCCGATGGCCTCGGCCCTCACGCTGTACATGACGATCCAGAACCTGTTGACGATGCTCCAGACCTGGCTTACCAAGGATGAGCCGGACGTCGAGGTGATCGCGCCCGCGCCGAAGAAGGTCAAAGGCTGATTTTCCAACCCCCACCCCATCATGTCTGGTCATAGCAAGTGGCACACGACGAAGCGGCATAAGGCCGTCATTGACGCCAAGCGCGGCAAGATCTTCTCCGTCCTCGCGAAGGAGATCACCCTCGCGGCGCGCGCCGGCGGCGGCAGCCCTGAATCCAATGCGCGTCTCCGCACGCTCATGGACAAGGCTCGCGCCTCCAACATGCCGTCGGACAACATCAAGCGCGCGGTCCAGAAGGGCACCGGAGAGATCCCCGGCGTCATTTACGAAGAGATCGTCTACGAGGGCTACGCCCCCGGCGGCGTCGGCCTCATCGTCGAAGTCACTACGGACAACAAGAACCGCGCCGCGGCCGAAGTGCGCCAGGCGTTCAATGACAACGGCGGCAACATGGCCCAGACGGGCGCGGTCTCCCACAGCTTCCAGAAGAAGGGCCAGTTCCTCATCGGCGCCTCCCAGATCGGCGAAGACGCCCTGATGGAGCTCGTCCTCGAGGTCGGCGCCGAAGACGTCATCAACAACGGCGACCACTTCGAGGTGCTTTCCCCGATCGCGGCCTTCGACGCCATCTCGAAGGCGCTGCAGGAGAAGTCCATCAAGCCCGAGTCGGCTGAGCTGTCCTACATTTCCAGCATCCCGGTCCCGGTCGGCGACGCCGCCGTGGCCAAGCAGGTGATGGAACTGATCGACGCCCTCGAAGCCCTGGACGACGTCAAGGCCGTCCACGGCAACCAGGAGATCGACGAGAAGCTGCTGTCGTAAGGCCGGCGGATTTCCGCCCACGCTTTACGGCTTCACTGTCCGGGCACTCCGGGTAGTGTGGCCTCGTGTCTTCTCCTCGTCGCCAGTCAGGCAGCGCATCCTCCGGGGTCCGGACGGCCGCCCGTGCCGTCATCCTGCGCGGCGACGAGATCCTGGCGGTCCGCATCCGCACCGAAGAGGGCGAGTTCCTCGTCCTGCCCGGCGGCGGCCAGAATCATGGCGAGACCTTGCGGGATACCGTCCAGCGCGAGGTCCTGGAGGAACTGGGTCTCAAGGTCGTGCCGCAGGCCCTGCTCTACCTCCGCGAATACGTCGGCAAAAACCACGCCATGCACCGCATCCATGGCCACTTCCATCAGGTCGAAGCCGTCTTCCATTGCCTCTGCGATGACCTCGGGTCCATCGGGGAGGGCAGGGAGCGAGACCGCCGGCAGGTCGGCTTCGAGTGGCTGCCCTTGGCGCGGCTGGCGGATTACCCCCTTTCGCCCAAGGGCTTGGGAGAGGTCATCGCCAAGGCCCTGAAAGACGGTTCGGCCACCTATCTCGGGGACGTGCATTGAAGGCTTGCCAGAGGGCGGTCCGCTCCCTTTGTTCACTTTCCTCTTTCTTGGGGTTATAGCTCAGTTGGTTAGAGCGCCTGATTGACATTCAGGAGGTCGATGGTTCAAGTCCATCTAACCCCACCACTTCGAAGCCCCGGCCTGGAAAAACCAGTCCGGGGCTCTTGTTTGGCGGGTTTCCGGAGGTCGGCTGGCGGGGCTATGCATCCCTTTTTTCTCGCTCATCCCCGCCCCTTGTCCCTACCCCTATGAGACTTCATTTTCCATCATGAGCAGCACCCAAATCGTTGATATCAAAGCCCGCGAGATCCTCGACTCCCGCGGCAACCCCACCATCGAAGTCGATGTCGTCCTCGCCTCCGGCGTGCGCGGCCGCGCGGCCGTCCCGTCCGGCGCCTCGACCGGCACCTACGAAGCCCACGAACTCCGTGACAGCGACGTGAGCGCCAAGTCCTTCGCCAAGGGCATCGACCCGAAGAAGCGCTACAACGGCAAGGGCGTCCTCAAGGCCGTCGAGAACGTGAACGAAGAAATCGCCTCCCTCCTCGTCGGTCACGACGCGCAGGACCAGATCGGCATCGACACCGCGATGATCGGCCTCGATGGCACCAAGAACAAGAGCAAGCTCGGCGCCAACGCCATCCTCGGCGTCTCGATGGCCGCCGCCCACGCTTCCGCGGCCGCCCTCGGCCAGCCCCTCTACCGCTACATCGGCGGCCCGAACGCCAAGGTGCTCCCGATCCCGCTCATGAACATCATGAACGGCGGCGCCCACTCCGACGCCCCGGTCGACATCCAGGAATTCATGGTGGTGCCCTCCGGCGCCAAGTCCTTCAGCGAAGCCCTCCGCATGGGCACCGAGATCTTCCACGCCCTCAAGAAGGTCCTGAAGGCCCAGGGTCTCTCCACCTCCGTCGGTGACGAAGGCGGTTTCGCCCCGAAGGTCGCTTCCAACGAAGCCGCCCTCGAAGCCATCGCCGCGGCCGTCAAGGCCTCCGGTTACAAGCTCGGCAAGGAAGTCTTCCTCGCCCTCGACGTCGCCGCTTCCGAGTTCTTCGACGAGAAGACCGGCAAGTACACCTTCCACAAGTCCGACAAGTCCCAGCGCAAGTCGGCTGAGATGGTGAAGTTCTACCAGGACCTCCAGAAGCGCTACCCGATCGTCTCGATCGAAGACGGCTTCTCCGAGGCTGACTGGACCGGCTGGAAGCTCGCCACCGACGCCATGGGCGCCAACACCCAGCTCGTCGGCGACGATCTCTTCGTCACCAACACCGAGTTCCTCTCCCGCGGCATCAAGAGCAAGACCGCCAACTCGATCCTCGTGAAGGTGAACCAGATCGGTTCCCTCACCGAGACCTTCGACGCCGTCTCCATGGCCCAGCGCGCCGGCTACTCCGCCATCATCTCGCACCGCTCGGGTGAGACGGAAGACGCCACCATCGCGGACATCGCCGTCGGCCTCAACGCCGGCCAGATCAAGACCGGCTCCCTCTGCCGCTCCGACCGCGTCGCCAAGTATAACCAGCTCCTCCGCATCGAGCAGGAACTCGGCAACCGCGCCATCTACGCCGGCAACACCTGCACCTGGGGCCAGTAAGTCCTCGTCGCAGGAAAAACGAAGGGCCGCCCGATGGGCGGCCCTTTTTGTTGTCCGATATTACGGTGCTTATTTCGACTCCAGGCCGGCGGAGTTCACCGCGACGACCTCATACTTCGCACCAGCTTTGGCGCCCTTGTCGATGAAGCGCATCGTCGCGAGCGGTTGCGTCGGAGTATCGCCATAGGTCACGCCCTGGAAGAGCGGGCGACCGAAGGGGTTGGTGAGCTTCTCCGGCACGCGGCCGACGACCTGGCCGTCCTTCTTGATGAGGAACTGTCGGACGCCGCTCTCGAAGTCGGCGTGCGCGTCCCACGTGAGCTCGACGCCTTCGGCGATAGCCTTGATTGCGACGTTGAAGGGAGCGGGCGGCGGGGTCGTGTCGTTCGTGGCGCCGGTCTTCACGTATTCCGTCCAGGCCTTGGCGAAGGCCGCATCGGGCAGCCAGTTCGATTCCGCCTTGTCGCCGGCGTATTCGCCGGCGGGCTTGGCTTCGTTGCCGAGGAGAGGGGAGAGCCAGCCTTTTGACTGGTCGATCTTGCGGAGGGTGTTACCGGACGCGGGTAAGCGCAGCGCGAGGCAGGCGTCGAAGAACGCGATGGAGGCGTAACGCTGGTCGCCGGTTTGGTGCGAGGTGAGAGGGTCTGGCGCGAAGCCGATCGGCGCACCCTTGGCACGGTAGTCCTTGAACATCGCGAGCGAGCCGGTCCACGCGGTGTTGAAGCGCTTATCGCCGTTCTCCTTCGCGCCCGGGTTCGCCATCATCGGAATCTCATAGGCCGCGGGCGGGAGGACGACTTCAGGAATCGCGCGCTCCTTGGTCGGGTCCTCGGGCTTCTGCCAGTAGGAGTAGGCCGTGCCGGAGCGGAACCAGATGGCGACGATGCGCTCGGGGTATTTCGCCTGCATGATGCTGGACCAGAAGCCGCCGCCGCTATGGCCCCACAGGCACCACGGGGCGGTCGCGATCTCGGGGTGACCGCTTTGCTTGGCGAGGTCGGCGAGGGCTCGCAGGTAAGTCTGGTCCGAGCCGTTGCGCGGGTCGCACCACATACGGCAGTTGGCTTTGTCAGGCTCGCCGATCACGGGGCCGACCAGCGCGCAGTCCCACTTGCGCGCGAGCGCCTGCCAGTGGAGATCGTCGGCCGCGGTCACGGCGCTCTTATTGGAGCCGGTGCCGCAGCCATGCTGGTGCACGATGATGCCGCGGACGGTCTTCACGCCCTCGGGTAGCCAGAGGTTGTAGGTCGTGGGGAAGATGAGTTCGCCGGGCTTGTCTGAGGCCGGATAGCTCACGGAGTATTTGGCGCCGTCGGCCAGGGCGGCCAAGGGCAGGAGGAGCAGGGCGAGGAGGGATCGCATGGGGGTTGTCCTATGGACAGCCAGAATCGGCCTCGGTTCAAGCCAGCGTTGGCTGGACGGCCGGGTGGTTACGATTAGGGTCGGTCTATGTCCGACGCCAAACCCTTGGCCGAGCAGCTGATCGAATGCGAGCAGTGGTGCGCCGCTCGCTCGGAGAAGGAGTATCTCGCCGTCGCCACGAAGGGCCTGCGTATCCTGCCAGGACACCACGCCGAATTGGTCAAACCCTTGCCTGGGCAGGAGCCGCGCGCCGACGGATGGTCGCTGCGTTCGGACGTCATCGGCACCGGCAACTGGTTGCTGCTCGGGGGCTTGATGCTGGTGGGCGTGGTGATGAGTTTCGTCATGACCTTCGAACTGGTCGACCGCACGGGCCAGCCGTTTCTTTACGCCGCCGTCATCTCCCTGCTGCCCTCCGCCGCGGTGGTCTACTTCCCTCTGCGGATGATCATGCGCAGACATGAGCTGATCTTCGGCGACGACGCCTTGGTGGTCCGACGCCTTGTCTTCGGTCGCCTCAATAAGGAGTGGCGGCTGCCGATCGCCGACGAAGTCCGCGTGGGGCTCGCCTACCGGGGCGCCCGGCTGAGCGGGAAGCATAGTTCCTATGCGCAGTTGTCCGTGGTCGTGGGTTCGGTCGACGCCGAGATCGCGCTTGGCGACGACCTGAACCACGCCGAACGTGCCCGCCTGGCCATCCTCATCGACCATTACTATAACGGCTCCGAGGAACTTCCTCGCACCGCCTGAGGCGGGCGCTTCAATCCAAACAGACACATGGGACTACGCGAAGATTTCCTGGCCAAGTTCGCCCGTTTGAAGGCCGAGGCGGAGGCCCGGCAGGCGTCGATGGCGGCCGGACGCGAGGCCAAGCTCCTGACGGACGAGGAGGTGGCCCGCGGCCATCCGAAAGTGAAGGTCGAGTCCGACTTCCAGGGCGTCTGCTATGGTGTGCGGCTGGGAACTTGGTTCGGTTGGTTCTGGCTGATCTTCACCTGTGTCCACTGCGTCGCGCTCTTCTATGGGATGTCCCAAGGCTCGGTAAAGGTGAACGGCCGCATGGTCACGCAGCCGGACTGGTGGCACTTCGCCCTGCTGGCGCTCTTCTACGTGCCGTTTTTCCTGGTCGGCTTCGCCTTCACCATCGCCCGCTATCGGCTGACGCTGACCGACGGACATGTCTCATTCCGTTTCCGGATCCTGCCTTATCTCGGCTGGACCTCGACCTTGCCCGCTGGGGAGGCCGTGAAAGTCACTTTGGCCTACCGTGGATCCAAGCAGAACAAGCGACCCGTCGACTCCGTCGTCGTCGCCTCGCAGGGCAAGGAGATCCATTTCGGTGCGTTCCTGCCTGAGGACGTCAAAGAGCACCTGGCCGGGCTCATCCGACATTACTACGGCGACCCACCGTCTGCGGAGCCCTTCGTGGTGGAGCCGGAGGCCGGGCGTTGACGCGGCCCGCCCGGGTTCCAGCATCATCCCCGTGACCCCTTATCTTGAGCAGCGACGGGCCGAGCTCATCCGCACCTATCGGGACGGGCTCTTGCAGGACGTCATCCCGTTCTGGCTGAAGCACGGCCTCGACCGCACGCATGGCGGCATCCATACCGCCCTCGGCCGAAAAGGCGAACTGCTCGACTCCGACAAGGCCGTCTGGTTCCAGGGCCGCGCGGCCTGGACCTTCGCCAACCTCTACAATACCGTCGAGCCGCGTCCGGAGTGGCTCGCGGCGGCGTTGTCGTGCGCCGACTTCCTGCACGACCGTTGTGCCGACCTCTCCGGCAAGCTGCATTTCACCGTCACCGCCGAAGGCGACCCGTTGCGCATGCGCCGCTATGTCTTCAGCGAATGTTTCGCCGCGATCGGCTACGGCGCCGTGCATCGCGCGACCGGGCAGGCCAAGTGGAAGGAGCGCGCCTTGGCGGCCTACGAGACTTTCCTCCGCTACCAGCGGGAACCGGGTCGCATCGCCCCGAAGGTCTCCCCGGAGACCCGGCCGATGAAGGGCCTCGCGCCGCTGATGATGACCTTGGTGACGGCGCAGGACCTGCGCGCCGACCTCGGCGACGTGACGGTGTTCGGACGCACGCTCAGCCAGTGGGCCCGCGAGGCCATCGACGAGATCGCCCGGGACTTCGTGAAACCCGACTTGCGCGCGGTGATGGAGGTCGTCGGCCCGTCCGGCGAGGTCCTCGACCATTTCGACGGCCGACTCCTCAATCCCGGACATGCCATCGAGGCCGCGTGGTTCGTGCTCCGTGAGGCGCGTCGCGCCGACGATGCGAAGCTGAAGCAGCTCGGCCTCGCCATGCTCGACTACATGTGGGAGCGCGGCTGGGACCGTGAGCACGGCGGCATCCTTTATTTCGCCGACGTGCACGGCAAGCCGATCCAGGAATACTGGCACTTCATGAAATTCTGGTGGCCGCACAACGAGGCCATCATCGCGACCTTGCTCGCGCATCTCATGACCGGCGACGCGAAGTACGCCGAGATGCACCGGCAGGCGCATGACTGGGCCTATGCGCATTTCCCCGATCGGGAGCACGGCGAGTGGTACGGCTATCTGGATCGCCAAGGCCGGCCGACGACGGAGCTCAAGGGCAACATGTGGAAGGGGCCTTTCCATCTGCCCCGCCAGAAGCTGCTCTGCTGGCAGATGCTCGAAGGCGCCTTCTGAGCGCGCAGTTCAACGGCCGGGGGCCGTTTCGAGCGCGACGCGACGGTAGAGCACCGTCGTGTTGCTGTTGGGTTCGTAGAGCACGCCCAGTCCGCCTTTGACGGGCGCCATCGAACTGTACGCGAACGGGCCAGGGAAGAGCAGCGTCGATTGGGTCCACGTCTTGCCGCCGTCGTCCGAGCGCCGGAGCGTGCCGTTGGCGCGACCTTTGCCGGCCGGATTGAGGAAGTAGAAGCGGCTCGTCGCGCCATCGTCGATGCGGAGCAACGATGCCTGGCAGGTCGGATCAGGATGGGAGGCTTCGTCCGTCGCCGGGCTCCACGTCTGGCCGCCGTCCTGAGACCACGCCACCTTCCGGAAGGCGGAGCCCTTCCAGCGGCGGGAATTCAGGTAGAGGGTGCCGTCGCGCGCTTCGGCGACCTGGACTTCGTTGAGCTGCCGGCCCCCGTCCTGGGGGACGTTGCCGCCACGGTGCCAGGTGCGTCCGCCGTCGTCGCTGTAAGCCACCCAGTTGACGAAGTTCTTCTTCTTATCCTGCGAGTTGAACGGGATGACCAGACGGCCGGCGTGCCGCAAGGATTTCAGCTTGATGCCGATGCCCGGGCCGGAAGCCGTGGTCACCGCGTCCGCCGGCTTGAGGTCCTTCGTCAGGTCCGCGGGCCGCGACCATGTCACGCCTTCGTCGTCGGAGGCGATGACGCGGATACGCGTCCCTTCCGGGGCGTCGCCGGCCGGCAGGCCGCCGAACTCATGGCTGCCCGCGGGGAAGGTCTGGAAGAAAAGGTAGACCCGGCCGATGAGCTCGTCTTCCACCAGCGTCGGGTTGTTGCAGCTGTCCTTGCCTTGGTCGTAGGCCACGCGGGGCTTCGACCAGTTGACGCCGTCGTCCCGGGACGTCGCGATGACGAGGTCATTGCCGGCCTGGTCCGTCGCCTTCTCGCGCGCTTCGGCGACGGCGATCAGCGTGCCCTTCTTCGTGCGGAGCAGCGAAGGGATGCGCACGGAGGCGTGCGGGAGGTTCTGCTTGGCCTCGAACACGGCCACGGGGGCGTCGCCCACGAGCGTGGGCTGGGCGAAAGCCGGCGTCGCGACGTCGAGCGCGGCGAGGAGCAGGATCAGTCTTTCCATGAGAAGAAGCCGATGGCGTCGAGTTCGCCCAGCATCGCCTTCACGCCCGCGGCGTCAGGGTTTCCATTGGGCAGGCGGGCGGGGCCGACGGGCACGCCGAGGTGCGTCATCAGCGCCTTCGCGCAGCCCATGTAGCCGCGACGGGCGACGATGCGGATCACCTGCATCATGCGGTCCTGCTCGAGCTGGCAGGTCGCGAGGTCCCCTTGCGGGAAGGCGGCCATCATGCGTTGGAGCGGGCCGGGCACGAAGTTGTACGTGCTGCCGACGCCGCCTTGCGCGCCCATCGTCAGCGCCGCGAGGAAGTATTCGTCGATGCCCCACGGCAGGTCATACTTGCCGCCGTCGAGGCGCTTGCCGAGGAGGTAGGCGCCGAGGTCAGGGTTGGAATATTTGACGCCCGCCAGGTTCGGGATGCGAGGCGCGGCCGCCCGCAGGAAGTCATCGACCGGGAAGCCGGCGATGCCGGTCATCGCCGGGATGTCGTAATAATAGAACGGCAGGCCAGGCGCCGCGGCCGCGACCTGGGCGCAGCTGGCGACGAGGTCGTCGAGGGTCCGCGGCTTGAAATAAGAAGGCGCGATCATCGACACCGCGCTGGCCTGGTTGCGCTGCGCCTGGGCGGCGAGTTCCGCGGCGTCGGCGAGGCACTGCGCGCCGACATGGACGACGACCTTGATGCCGGTCGCCCGCGCGACCGCGGCCCAGCGGTCGCCGAGGGCGAGCCTTTCGGCCACCGTGAGCGAGGCGCTTTCGCCGGTCGTGCCGCCGATGAACACGCGGTCGATCTGCCGGGCGAGCAGATGGGCGGCCTGGCGCTCCACGACGTCGAGGTTCAGGCGGCCGTCCCCGTGGAACGGCGTGTGGGTGGCCGGGCAGAGGCCATGGAACTTGAAGGCGGACATCGGGTTCAGCGTAGGTCTTCGGAGACGGGCCTGATCCTAAGGACGAGCCAGGCGGAGAGACAAGCCACGGCGGCGAACCCGGCGAAGATAAGGTTCAGGGGCACGTGGTGGTCGCGCAGCCAGCCGAACCCGACGTCGGAGAGCCCGCCGCAGGAGATGCTGGCGAGGTTCATCAGGCCGTAGCCCGTGGCGCGTCGCTCGGGACGCGCGATCTGGGCGAGGATCGGCATGTTGTTGCCGTCGAACAGGCCCCACCCGAGCCCGAACAGCACCAGGAAGAAGATCGCGAGCGGGAGTGAGCCGAGGTCGATGACGATGCCGACCCCGAGCAACGCCGGCGCGATGAGCGCCATGCCGAGGGCGCTGACCTTCTGGCGGCCGCGCAGGCTCTGGCGCATCCACCGGTCCGCGAGCCAGCCACCGAACAGCGCGCTCGCGATGGCGGCGCCTTGCCACCAGACCACGGCGCTCACGCCGGCGAGGCCCTGCGTGAGGCCGAGTTCCTTGCGCAGCACGCTGGGCATCCAGTCGCGCACGACCCAGCCGGCCAGCGCGGGCAGGGTGAAGTAGAGCAGCAGCAGCTGGAAGTTGCGGTCGCGCAGGAGTTCGCCCGCCGCGGCCAGCGGGGCGCCGGCGGTCGGCGCGTCGGGCTTGCGCGGGGCTTCGCGGAGCCACCACCAGAGCGGCAGCGCATAGCCGACGCCCGCCAGTCCCATCGTGGCGAAAGCCCAGCGCCAGCCGAGGGCCGGGTCGTCCGCCACGTAGCCGCCGACGCTGCCCAGCATGACGCCGAGGTAGATGCCGATCTGATGCAGGCCGACGGCGCGCGAACGCGTCGCGCTCAGGTGGTGGTCGGCGATCAGCGCGAGCGCCGCCGGGATGTAGAACGCCTCGCTCAGGCCCATGATGGCGCGAGTCCAGAGCAGCTGGTCGTAAGTCTGCGCATAACCCGTCGCCCAGGTGTCGGCCGACCAGACGAGCAGGCTGAGCGCGATGACGTGGCGTCGGCCGAAGCGGTCCGCGACGTAGCCGGCGAAGGGGCTGGCCAGCGCGTAGGTCCACTTGAACCAGGCCAGCATGTGTCCCCACTGCTCCTGGCTCTGGATGCCGCTGACGTCGCCCATGATCGACTTCTGCATCGTGGCCACAAGCTGACGGTCGAGGTAGTTGAGCAGCGCGACCGGAATCAGCAGCATGACGACCAGCCAGGCCGTGCGGGAGGCGGACGGGGTTTCGTTCATCGGTATTTCGCCGGGATCGGCCACCGGGTGAGCTTAGGGGTGCGGACGCCGGGGCGCACCTCGCCGCTCACGGTGACGAGGTCGTCGCCCAGCCGCAGGAGCGGCGTGACCGCGACCGGATGCGGCCACTCGCCGAGGTCGGTCACCTCGAGGGACTCGAGGTCGATCGCGAAGATGCGGCGGGCGAGACCGGTGTGTGTCTCGTAGGGGTGTCCGTATTGCGTGCCGTCGTCACCGCCCACGAAGAAAAGGTGCGTCGCCGTCGCCACGCCCGGCCCGGCGGCGCCGGCGAGCGCATGGGGCAGGCCGTGGAAGCGGTTGCCGGCATCGAGCGATGACTGGAAGGCGAGGTTCTCGTGGTAGTCGCGGAACGGCTTGCCGTCCTTGGCGGAGAGCGAGCAGCCGCCGCCCCAGAGCAGCAGGTTCGGGCCGGCTCCGACGAGCGGGATGATCCGCCCGTAGCTCGGGTCGGCGTCCGTCGTCCGCCACGCCTTGTCGGGCGCGTCGAGGTCGAGCGACGTCAGTGTCGGGATCGTCTCCGTCGCATCCGGTCCGTCCGTTCCGCCGAGGATGACGAGATGTCCTTTGGTCGCGGTGAAGCCGCCGTAAGCCCGCGGGCGCGCGAGGTCGGGCCCGAAGCGGGTCACCTTGCCGTCGAGGCCGATCCGCCAGACGCCGGCGCGGTGGCCGTCGGCCGCGGCGCCGCCGGCGAACACCAGGGCGTCTCGCCGGGGGGTCGCGCAGAAAGCCGCCCCGACCAGTCCTTCGGGCAGTTCGCCGAGCTTGCTCCAACTCCAGACGCCGTCCTTACGCGCGAGCTTGAGGATGTCCTTGTGATATTTCCGCTGGCCGCCTTGCCAGGGCATCTTGTCCGGGAAGTTGCTGCCTCCGGCCGCCACGATGACCTCGCTGCCGTCGGCTTCGCGGAGGACGGCGGCGATCATCCCGGCCCGGCCGAGAGGGTCGGGCAGGTCCGGCAAAGGCTCGCCCTGCGCGCCGGCGAGCGCCGCCACGAACAGGCCGAGCAATGGGGTGAGGCGGAGCATGGCGCCGGGATGAGGCGTTTATAGCCCGTCTCCGCCGCCCTGCCAGCCCCAATGATTATTCCGCGCGCAGCAGCCAGCCTTCGGCGGAGCGCACGAACGGACGCAGCTCGCCGTTGGTCAGGGCGTAACCGCCGGACCACTTGGCGCAACCCGTGGACAGCACGGCGGCGGAGCCGGCTTCGGCCTCGGTCCAGGTGTCCGTCGATTTATCGTAAGCGAGGACGGTCTTCGCGTAGCCCGGATGCTTGGCCGCTTCGACCTTTCCCGCCAACTTGCCGTCATCGCCGCCGAGCACGAGGATCTCGTTCTCGAACACCGGGCAGGGCGAGGGTGCGCCGGCGACCGGCCGGGGCATCGCGGAAAGACGGCGCCATTCCTTGCCGAGCGTGAACGCGTGACAGTCGGCGAGGTATTCTCGTTCGACGCCCTTGGCGCCGGGGCTCAGCGCGACGCCTCCGAAAAGATAGAACGTGTCTTTCGTGCCGGCAGACTGGGCGAGCATACGACCTGAACCCGCGCAGAGCGGAAGTTCCTTCCAGCCGGCGTTGAGGTTCGCAAGATCGATCGCGAAGGCGCTGGACGACGCCGCGGTCGCGTCGGGGCGTTCGGTGCCGCCGGCGACGATGACCTTGCTGCCGACGAGGGCGCCGGTCGCGTAGGCCAGCGGACGGGGGAGGAAGGGGAAGGGGCGCACCTTGAGCTCACCGTCCTCGACGGCCAGCGTGTAGCAGTCCGCGTAGTGACGATGGGAATCGGCGCCGCCGATCATGAGCAGCCCCTGACGGATCGAGACGCCGACACCGTAGCCGCACGGCCGAGGAAGTTTGCCGATCGACGCCCACTTCTTCGAACGGGTGCTGGAGAGGGAGAAGACTTCGTCATGCCAGACCTTGGCGCCGCCTTCCCAGGCCGGCTTGTCGGGGTAGTTGGAACCACCGCCGCAGAGCAGCAGGTCGCCGGAGGTGCCTACGAAGGCGCCGCCGAAGCCTGGGGCGTTGGGAGTTTCAGGAAGTCGGGTCCAGCGCATGGGAATGAGCACAAGGAAGACAGGCCGCACACGGGAGTCCAGAGATTAGGGGGCCGTGGGGTGAATGTCGGCGCGCCCCCTCCCAACCTGAGCCTTTTACGATGATTGCGTTGTTTTTCGCCGCGGGACGCCTGGTCCGATGGGGCGAGGATTTGTTTGACAGAGCCGCCCTGACCTTGCCTTGATTGGACTCCTTTCGCACTGCCTGGTAGCTCAGCGGTAGAGCAGGTGACTGTTAATCACTTGGTCGTAGGTTCGATCCCTACCCAGGCAGCCAGAAAGGACTCTTTCCTCTCCCCGGCCCACCGGGGAAGGTCCGTAAACCTTCTCCTTGACCATCCGAGGGGTTGCGGGAGGATGCACGCACCATGGGTCAACAGAGCAATAAAGTCATCAAGCGTCGCCGTCGCCGCGCCTACCTCGAGCGCAAGAAGGACCGCGTCAAGATCGCCCGCGCCGCCGCGAGCAAGAAGAAGGCCAAGAAGTGAGCCGAGCGGTGAGCCAGGCCTCTCTGTGGGCCGCGCTCGCTGCGCTGCTCTTCACGGGTTGCGACACCCCGGTGATCTCGTCCGACGAGGTCCCTGGCATCGCGTATGTCAACGAACGCCGGCGCACCGCTGGCGACGACTCCCGGGCTTCCGAAGTTTTCGGGGCCAAGGACAACGATGGCGCTGACGTCGTCTTCCGTACCGACGCCGCGGTCCGTGGCGGCCATTTTTTCTACGTCAAGCTGGCCGAAGCGCCGCCGGCCGACGCCCGTCTCGTCCTGCAGGTCGTCCGCACGGAGAACTCCCCGGCGGAGCGCTACGAGTTTCCGGCCCGCTTCCGTCCGGGCTTCCCGTTCGGTGAGGTTGTCATCGGTCTGACCGGCAAGCAGGCCGGCGACGCGAAGTGGCGGCCGATCGCCTGGCGTCTCTCGGTCGTCGACGCCAAGGGCAAGGTCCTCGCCGCCAAGCACAGCTTCCTCTGGGGCACGCCCCGCGACCTCGGACGCTGAGTCCATGGCCGCGACGGAGTGGACAGCCTGGCGTCCCTTACGGCTGGCCGAGGATGTCCCGGCGTCTTTGCTCGGTGAGCAGCTCGACGGTGGTCAGTCGTTTCGTTGGCGCCTGACGCCTGATGGCGATTGGGTGGGAATCTTCGGGCGCACGGTCGCCATGCTTCGCTCCGGCGCGGAAGGTCTGGAGTGGCGCGGGCTGAAAGGCGCCGCAGGCACGGAGTCAGCCCTGCGCGTCTATCTCGACGCAGAAGGCGCGCAGGCCCGGCTCGCCGCCGCCCTGCCATGGCGCTCCGACCCGGTCCTCTGCGCGGCGCGCGAGGCCTTCCCGGGGCTGCGCATCCTGCGCCAGGATCCGCACGAGACGCTCATCGGCTTCCTGTGCAGCTCGAACAAACGCATCCTGCAGATCCGTGTGATGGTCGGAGGTCTCGCGGAGAGGCTCGGCGACCCGCTCGGCGGCGGCTTCCATGCGTTGCCGACCTGGTCCGCGCTGGCCGCCGCGGACGACGCCGTCCTGAAATCCTGCGCCTTGGGTTACCGCGCCGCTTTCCTGCGCGGCACCGCCCAACGCCTGCTCGCCCGCCCGCGTTGGGCCGAGGAGTTCGCGGCGATGGATACGCCCGCCTTGCTCGCGGAACTTCAATCCTTGCCGGGCGTCGGCCCGAAGGTCGCCGCGTGCGTCGCACTCTTCGGTTTCGGCCGACTCGAAAGTTTCCCCGTCGACACTTGGGTCGTGCAGGCGCTCGCCGACGCCTATGGTCTGCGTAAGTGGAAGCCTGCGCAGCTTGAGCAGTTCGGACGTGCGCACTTCGGCGCCGCGGCCGGTCTCGCCCAGCAGTATCTCTTCTCAGCGGCCCGCCACGGGAAGCTGATCACGCTTCCGCCCGAGCCGACTCGCCCCAAGTCGCGGCGATGACGTCTGGCGTGAGTGCGGTCGACGGATCGCCTGCGGCGGTCAGCCGGCCTTCCGCCAGGACCACGACAAGGTCGCAACTGCGGGCGAAGGAAAGGTCGTGCGTCGCCACGATGGCCGCGCCGCCCGCCTGGACGAAGCGACGGATCTCCGCGGCGACCAGCGCCTGACGGGCGATGTCGAGCGAGGCGGCGGGCTCATCGAGCAACAGCACGGCGCCGAAAGGTTCGGCGAGCGACGCGAAGGTCATCGCGAGCAGCGCGGTTTTCTGTTCGCCGCCCGACAACTGGGTCAGCCGTCGTTCCGACAGGTCGGCCAACGAGAGCCGGGCGAGGCATTCGGCGTAGGCGTCCGGCGCACCGACGATCTCGCCGAGGTCGCGCACGCGGTAATCCCAGGCGCTGGCAGGTTTCTGCGCGCAGTAAGCGCGGTGACGCGCATTGGCTTGCGCGGAAGCGGAACGCGGGTCGGCGCCGGCGATCCGTAGTTCGCCGCTCGAGGCGACCAAGCCTGCGAGGGCGCGGAGGAGTGTCGTCTTGCCCGCGCCGTTGGGGCCGACCACGGCCACGATCTGTCCCGACGCAGCCCGCACCGAGACGCCGTCGACGACCCGGCGGTCGCCGAGTTCCACGGCCAAGCCGATGGCTTCTACGAGACCCTCACTCATGGCGCCCCCTTGCGATCCAGATGAAGAGCGGTGCGCCGAGCACCGCGGTGACGGCAGCGGCGGAAAGAGGCGCCTGCGGCCAGAGGCCACGCCCGAGCGTATCAGCCCCTAGCAACAGCGCCGCGCCAAGGAAGGCCGAGCAGGGCAAGACCCACGCATGACGAGGACCGACGATCTTCCGGGCGAGGTGCGGCGCGAGCAGGCCGATGAAGGCCACCTGGCCGACCAGGCACGTCGCGGCGGCCGCCGCCAGTGCTGTCAGCAGCACCGCATGGCGCCGGGCGCCGCTGACGTCGATCCCGAAGCCGCGCGCGGCGTCTTCGCCGAAGGCGAGCAGGTCGAGCGCGCGCGCCGAAGGGAGGAGCAGCAGTGTCGCCGCGAAGCAGAGTAGGATGGGTAGCCAGGTCAGTTCGAACGTCGCCATGCCGAGCCAGTCGCCGAAGGCGCCATTGGTCAGCAGTTCGCGGGATTCGCCGCTGCGCGAGGCGATCACGAGCGTGCCGGCGGCGGTGAAGGCGTTGAGACCCAGCCCGGTCAGGAGCAACCGCGCGGAGGAGCCGCCGCGGCCGCAGAGCACGAGCAGCGCGGAGGTCCCGAGGGCGCCCGCGAACGCCGCCGCAGGCAGGAACCAAGCGCGTTGCCAGGCCGCTTCCGGCGCGACGCCGAGCAGCAGGGCGATGCCGAAGAGGGCGCCGCCGAAGACTCCCGTCAGTCCCGGGTCGGCGAGCGGATTACGGAAGACGCCTTGCTGCGCGGCGCCGCCGATACCGAGCGCCAGGCCCGCCGCGAGCGCCGCGAGCACGCGCGGGGCGCGTAACAAGGCCCACGCGCCGCCATCACCCCAACCGAATCCTTGCGCGCCGACGGAGAGGGCCAAGGCGACGAGCGCCACGAGACCGGCGAGTCCGGCCAAGGTCGCGCGCGCCGGCGTCATCAACGGCCCAGCTCGTTGAGCAGGTCGCCCAGCGGGTTACGTTTGCGCGGAGGCGGTGCGGCCTGTCCGCCGGGCGCCGCCTGCGGAGTTTGGCCTGCCGGGGCCGCGGAGGGTGCGTTGCGCGTCCGGTCGATGGCGGCCTGCAGCTTCTCGGAGAGGTCGGTACGGATCTGGTTCAGCGAGCCCGTCACGTTGACACCCGGGCCATCGGTGAAGCCGTCGGTGGGCGAGGGGCTGACGCCGAAGCCGAGCACCTGGAAATATTCCGCGAATTCGCCGGCGCCGCGCAGCTGGGTGGTGAACGCCATCGGCCAGTCGGCGAAGCCGGACCTCGGGTCGACATTGATGCCGCCCTTGGCGGAGAGCTGCAGCGTCGCGCTGCGGATATCGGCCGTCTCGAGTTTGATCGTGCCGGAGGCCAGCCGGGAGGCCTTGATCGTCGCGGAAGTGTAGGCGAATTCGGCGACCGCCTTCTGTAGCTTGGCGGCGGCGGTCATCGCCGCGCCGATCTTGGCGATCTTCTCGCCCTGCTGCTGGTTCTTGGTGAAGGCTCCGGCGATCATCGCGATTCCGCCGAGCGTCTCGCCGATATCGCCCGTCTTGTTGGCCGCAAGGGACATGCTGCTGTTCTTGTCGCCGAAGGCACGGATGACGCCGCCGCGCGAGGTGAGCTGCGCGTCCGCCTGGAGGCGACCGAGGAGTTCGCCCGGAGTGCCACTGATGCTGGTCACGGAAGCGGTGGCGTCGCCTTTGCCTTGGAGGAAGTCCTTCACCGCGGGGACCGCCTGGGCGACTTCGCCGAAATTGAACTGCGTGAGGCTCACCGTACCCGCGAGGGTGTAAGGACCATTGTTGACACCGGGTTGGAAGGCCAGCTGGCCGCGGCCGCTGAGCGCGCCTTCCGCGAGCCGGCCGGAGAGCTGGGACAGGCGCAGGCCTTTGTCCTGGGCGTCCGCGCGCAGGACGACGTTCTCGGCCTTGATGCCGTAGGCCTTGGCGGTGCCGATGGTGAGTTCGAGCGCGCCGGTATGGCCGGCCCAGAAGGGCGTCCGGTCAGGCGCGGGCGGGGTCGTCGGAGTTTCGGCCACGGACTCCTCCGTCTTCGGAAGCAGCGAGAGCACGTCGTCGACGTCGATGTTGTCGACGGTGACCTTGGCCTGCCAGTCGGTCTTCGTCCCCGCCGTGCGCTGCGTGAGGGTGAACTTGCCGGAGCTGGTGTGCGCGGCCTGCAGGCGGAAGCCGCCCTCGGCGTCGAGTCCGTCGGCCTTGGGCGCGTAACGTCCGGTGACGGTCGCCTGCGTGATGCGACCCTCGCTCTGGCGTAGTCCGACGTCGCTGACTTCGAGCGAGACCTTGATCTCACCGTCCTGCGCGCGATCGGCGCTGGCGCGGTAGCGGCCGCCGGTGACGATGCCCAGCGGGCCGGCGAAAGGTTGTTCGGCCAGGGCTCCGAGATCACCCTGCAGGCGGAGCGTCGTGCCGGCTTCGCCGAGCCCGACCTTGATGTCGCCCGTCGCCAGGATCCGGTTCTGGTTCTTCAGCGAGGCTTGGTTGAAGCCTATGGTCGTCGAAAGTTCGCCGATAAGGAGGTCGAGGCTGGCGGCGAGGTCGCACTCCTTGACCCACGGCTTGCCGGCCCAGCTGACGCTGGTGTTGGCGAACGCCAGCGGCGCGCCTTCGGTGCGCACGAAGAGCCCTTCGCGGCTGAAGCCCGCGACGAGGTCGGCGCGCGTGAGGTCGCCGGAAAGTTTGAGGCCAGGCACCACGGCCGCGAGGGATTCGAGCGGAAGATCACGCGCGGTGGCTTCGACCAGCACGCCGGTCGGACGCGGTCCTTGGCTCGGGAACGGCTGGCGTAGTTTCAGGGCGAGCAGGTTGCGTCCTTGGCGGAAGATGCGCGCCTCGGCGGAGGCGACCACGGGCGCCTTGCCGGCGGCGCGTTCCACGGCGGCTTTCGCGCTGACGCGGATGCCCTTGAGTTTGTCCACGGGGAGGTCTTCCCAGTTCGGCTGCGAAGCGAGTTCGACGATGCCGAGGTCTACGTCGGCGAGCGCGGTCCAGGCGCCGTCGGCGCCGGGGCGGAGCGTCAGGTTGCCGCCCGCGATCTCGCCTGCCGCGCAGCGGACGCTGAAGGGCCCCAGGGCGATGGCGCCGTTGGTGGAGCTGACCGGGAGTTCGGCGTCGATGCCGCGCAGGAGGGGCTTGCCGGCCTGCTCGAGGGTGACGCCGCGTAGGCTGTGCGTACGGATGCTACGGACGGTCGGCTGGCCGTCCTTGAACGAGACCGAGGCCTCGCCGGTCCAGCGTCCGGCCGTGACGGTCACGCCTGCCGGCGCGAGGAAAGGATTCAGGGCGAGGAGGTCGGCGTCGTCGGCGGCGATGGTCAT
>Ga0255102_1000143_pt1 | contig 20886 bp, 22 predicted proteins | sample Law_Cont_RepA_0h_FD_188448 | JGI IMG/M metagenome (GOLD analysis project Ga0255102, IMG submission 188448) | Freshwater microbial communities from St. Lawrence River, New York, United States - Law_Cont_RepA_0h | ecosystem: Environmental > Aquatic > Freshwater > River | place: USA: New York... | reverse complement strand
TAACAACACACGGTACCGTACTTGTATTCTTTGTATTAACTGCAGGTTTGTCTGGTACATTTGCCAACTTCTTAATTCCACTTCAAATTGGTGCACGCGATATGGCGTCTCCGTTTATGAATATGTTGAGCTACTGGTTTTTCTTTGCAGCTAGTATTGTGATGTTGTCTTCTATGTTTGTAGAAACAGGCCCCTTTAGTGGTGGTTGGGTAGCATACCCTCCTTTATCTGCACTAGGTGACGCTTCACCAGGTTCTAAAACAGGTATGGATTTATGGTTGATTTCTATGTCACTGTTTGTGGTTTCTTCTTTATTAGGAGGCCTTAACTACATCGCAACAATCTTAAACATGCGAACCAAAGGCATGAGCATGACGCGTTTACCTTTAACCATTTGGGCGTTATTCTTTACAGCGGTACTTGGTGTATTATCATTTCCGGTATTGTTGTCTGGTTTTATCTTATTAATTTTTGATAGAAACTTTGGAACAAGTTTTTACCTATCAGACATATTTGTAAATGGTGTTGGAGCCTTACCTAACGAAGGTGGTTCTGCTATTTTATACCAACACTTATTCTGGTTCTTAGGTCACCCAGAGGTATACATTATATTATTACCAGCCTTAGGTATGGTTTCTGAAATTATATCTATCAATTCGCGTAAACCAATTTTTGGTTACATGGCGATGGTTGGATCTTTATTTGCAATTGCAATTCTAGCATTCTTAGTATGGGCGCACCACATGTTTGTAACGGGTCTTAATCCATTCTTAGGATCTGTGTTTGTGCTTTTAACTTTATTAATTGCCGTTCCATCTGTAATCAAAGTATTTAACTGGTTAACTACTTTGTGGAAAGGAAATATCAGGTTTACCCCAGCTATGCTATTTGCTATTGGCTTTGTAAGCTTATTTATCTCAGGTGGTTTAACGGGTATTTGGTTGGGTAACTCCGCACTCGATATTCACTTGCATGATACCTACTTTGTGGTTGCACACTTCCATATTGTAATGGGTGTTGCATCTATGTTTGGTATGTATGCAGGTATTTACCACTGGTTCCCTAAAATGTATGGCAAGCAGTTAAACAACACACTTGGTTACATTCATTTCTGGGTAACTATTGCAGGTGCTTATATGATTTTCTGGCCAATGCACTACGAAGGTTTAGCAGGTATGCCACGTCGTTATTACGATTTTAGTATTTGGGAAAGCTTCAAGCAGTTTGGTGAGCTTAATAAATTCATCAGTCTTGTTTCGATGATTGTGTTTATGGTTCAATTATCATTCTTGTTCAATTTCTTCTATTCAATATTTAAAGGAAGAAAATTAATAGATCCTAATCCTTGGAAATCGAATACTTTAGAATGGACAGCACCAATTCATCCGGGTCACGGAAACTGGGTAGGTGAAATTCCAGAAGTGCACCGTTGGGCATATGATTATGGTAAAGATGGCGTAGACTTTATACCACAAACAACACCTGTTGGAGCAGACGAAAGTCAGCACTAAAATGGATAACGAAAACAATCGTAGCGTTTCTTTTGCCACTAAAGCCAAAGACTACTACCAGCTAATTAAATTTACGCTGAGTTTTACGGTTGTGTTTTCTTGTGTCGTTTGTTACTTACTTGCGCCAAATGTAAAAGCGTTTGATTGGTGGATGATTGCTATCTTGTTTTTGGCAGGAATGCTAGTTACAGGTAGTGCAAATGCCATCAATCAAGCAGTAGAGAAAGATACCGATGCCATGATGAAGCGCACGGGTTCGAGACCTGTTGCAGCTGGAAGGATGTCGCAACAAGAAGCATACACATTTGCAGTTATAGCAGGTGTTGTAGGAGTGGGTATGATGTGGCAGTTTTTTAATTTGTCATCGGCGCTTTTATCGGCATTAAGTTTGTTCTTATATGCTTTTATATATACACCGCTTAAAAAAATAAATTCCATTGCCGTATTGGTGGGCGCTTTACCTGGCGCGCTTCCTTGTTTGATTGGCTGGGTGGCAGGTAATGATGATTTTAGCTTGGGCGGATGGATTTACTTTGGAATTCAATTTTTATGGCAGTTTCCGCATTTTTGGGCGATTGCTTGGGTGGCACATGAAGATTATAGTAAGGCAGGATTTAAGTTGTTGCCCGCAGATAAAGGGCCTACTAAATTTACTGCGATTCAGGGCATTATGTATTCGGTGCTTATGATCCCAGTAGGAATTTTGCCATATTATTTTGGATATACAGGAATGATAAGTGCGGTAGTAGTAATGATGTGTAATGTGTTTATGGTGGTACAAAGTATCAGGTTGTACCAGCAAATGGATGTTAAATCAGCCAGGCGCGTTATGTTTAGTAGTTATATTTATTTACCAATTGTATTACTAGCATTACTCGCAGATAAAATAAAATAGAGTTTACATATTTAAATTAATTGAGGATGTCAACACTTACAACAACAGAACCGCAAAGAATTCATCCACACCGTTTTATCATGTGGGTTGCTATCGGAAGCATCGTTATGATGTTTGCCGGTATGACTAGTGCCTACATTGTTAAAAAGAACCAAGGAAATTGGTTGGCTTTTGAATTACCGGTTGTATTCTGGTACTCAACTGCTGTTATACTTGCAAGTAGCTTAACAATTTATTTGGCTAATGTAGCCTTAAAGGCAGGTAAGCTAGTCCCTTATAAATTATTAATTACAATAACTTCTATTTTAGGGATCCTGTTTGTAATAATGCAATGGACCGGTTTTCAAGACTTAGAAATGAGGGGTATTGCCCTTATTGGCACCCAAAGTAACTCGTCATCTAGTTTTTTGTTTATTATCACTGGGATGCACATGCTCCACGTACTTGGTGGTGTAGTTGCCTTAGTAGTTCTATTTTTTAGATCTTTTTGGCTTAAAAAAGACCAATTGAGCCTAGTGCCTGTACAAATAGTGGCTACGTATTGGCATTTTGTTGATATTCTTTGGATTTACCTATTTATATTTTTTCACTTGATTGCTTAATTCAAATAAAAAGTTACACAGAAAACGTCTTTTTTGACTGATAGCCAATATTTTTGCAACGAAATTTTTAATAAGACATGTCAACAGCAACAGTAGATACAACAAAGTCTTGGAGTGGTGGTAAAAGCCCATTTAATGTCGAGTACGGCAAGTTAATGATGTGGTACTTCCTAATGAGTGATGCCTTTACATTTGGCGCTTTTCTTATCTCTTATGGAACCATTCGTTTTTCAACCAATGGATGGCCTGACCCTAACGTTGTGTTCAAAAGTTTCCCTTTTGCACCAGAAGGGGTAAATGCGCCACTTGTGTTTGTATCAGTAATGACTTTTATTTTGATTGTGAGTTCTGTTACCATGGTACTTGCTGTAAAAGCAGGTCAGGAAATGGACAAAAAATCTGTCGTTAAATACATGATTTGGACCATCGTTGGTGGTATTGCGTTCTTAAGCTGCCAAGCTTGGGAGTGGAATCATCTACACCACGAAGGTGCATGGTGGGGCCGCAATCCATTTATTAATGCCGATGGAACTGCTTCTTCTACCAACTTTACCAATTACTTTTTTACCATCACTGGTTTCCACGGGTTCCACGTATTTACAGGAGTTGTTATCAATATCATTATGTTGATCATGACACTCTTGGATAAATTTGAACAACGTGGTCATTACCTTATGATCGAAAAAGCTGGATTGTACTGGCACTTTGTAGATTTAGTTTGGGTATTTGTATTCACTTGCTTCTACCTAGTATAATTTAATTTTTCAACAATATTAATTTAGAACCTGATGTCACATACTGCACACCACGAAGAAAACCACGGAACTGGAGAAATAAAAAAAGTCACTATCATATTATCAGTATTAACCATTGTAGAATTAATACTTGGTTTCTGGATGATTGATATTACTTCAGAGGCTTTAAGGCTTGCTATTAAAGGCACTATCATTATTTTAATGTTGGCGAAAGCCTTTTATATCGTTGCTTATTTTATGCACTTGAAGCACGAATTAAAAAACCTAATCATGACGGTTGTGGTGCCTCTAAGTCTTTTTGTATGGTTCATTGGCGCTTTTTTGATTGACGGTAATTCATTCAAAAACTTGCGTAACACCTACGATCCATATTTTAAAGAACGTTCTACTATTAAGGTAGAAAAAAAGGCCGAAGGTCATGGTGGTGGTCATGCCGCTGGTGCAGCGCACGGAACTGCAGATACTACAGCGCATGCTAAAGATACTGCTGTGGTAGAGAACAAACACTAAATGAAATTGTTATCAAATAAGTAAAACCACCGACCTTTGTTTGGTGGTTTTTTTATACCAACCATGTTACCATGAGTAAAAATTCAATTTTAGGATTATTAATCGCTTTAGGCCTTCCTTTAGGATGCTATTTATGGCTCAAAACAGCCAGTGAAAATGCGGTAAATATGCCGCGTAAGTATTTATTGGATACGGTGTTAACAAAGGTAGAAAACGGCAAAGAAATAACGGATAGCGTGTGGCATAAAACAGCAAATATTCGTCTTGTAAATCAATTAGGAGACACTGTAAGTATATATGACAAAGGTTCTAAAATAATGGTGGTGGATTATATTTTTACGAGCTGTAGAAGTATTTGTCCTAAGCTTACCCATAATATGCAAAAACTCCAGTACTCTTTTAAGCTTGGAGGCAATGTGCGCAAGAAAATTGATACGGCTGTTGTTCAATTCGTTTCATTTACTGTAGATCCAGAGCGAGACTCTGTACCAGTTCTTAAAAATTATGCTGATATTTTTGGTGCCAACCACGATAACTGGTGGTTTTTAACTGGCAATAGAGACAGTATTTACAAATTTGCATTTGAAGAATTAAGGGTCGACAAATTTAGTGAAGAGCCTATCAGTCCTGACTTTGTGCATACTTCAAGGTTTGTGCTACTCGACAAAGACCGCTATGTGAGAGGCTATTACAATGGGCTTGATTCAAGTTCGATGGCTAAACTAGCAAGAGATATTGGATTACTCATGCTTGAAAAAGACAAGAAAAATAAAGGCGCTATTTTCAGAAAAATACTTGACCTATCTTGGCTTTGGTTAATTATCATATCTGCCATATTATTTTTTGTAGTGTATATGCGTCAGCGCAGAAAAATTAACGGATAAAATATTATTTAAAAACTATACTATGTTACAAGCATCTATTTCAAAAAACGACAAACTTGCTAAATGGCTTATCGGAATTTTTTCTGTGGTGGTGTTTACGGTTGTAGTGTTACTTAGCAAATTTAAATTGGATGTTGATTTAGGTTTTGATGTACACGTTTTTGCAAAAGCAAATGCAGTCATCAATTCAATTATTGCGGTATTACTAGTTGCTGCACTGGTGGCTGTAAGAAATGGTAACTACCAACTGCATAAAAAAATGATGATGGCGGCACTTGTTTTATCAGTACTTTTTTTAGTGTCTTATATTGCCCATCATTTGTTAGCTGGCGAAGCAAAGTTTGGGGATACCAATCATGATGGATTATTAAGTGAAGCAGAAACTGCAGCGGTAGGTTCTTTCAGAACACTTTATCTACTTATTTTGAGTACGCATATATTTTTAGCTGCAGTAATATTGCCTTTCATTTTATTTACAGCGTATCGTGCACTTACTGCCGAGTTTGCTACACATAAAAAACTAGCTAAAATTACCTGGCCACTTTGGTTTTATGTAGCAGTAACAGGTCCTGTGGTATATTGGTTTATTGCGCCTTATTACGCTTAATGTAGCGAGGTTTAAAAACCAAGTTCCGTCATAGGATCCCAAAAGTGTTTGCTAAAATTTTGGATGATCTCCTCTTTTACTAGTACACCTTCTTTTTCAAGTAACTCCTGCATGCGGGTAGGTGTTTCAAAATGTGCTTTACCGCTTAACATGCCATTTCTATTGACTACTCTTTGTGCAGGCACTTTAGGCTTTATAAAATGGGCGCCATTTAATGCATAGCCCACAGCTCTGGAACTTTGCTTGCTTCCTAGATAAGCGGCAATGGCACCGTAGGTTGATACACGTCCTTTGGGAATAAGCCTCACCACCTGATACACCAGTTCAAAAAAACTAGGGGCGTCTGCAGTTTTAATGGCGTTTGCGTTTTTTAAAGCGGCAGCGTTTGAAGGTGTTTTTTTATTGTGGCTCGCGGAATTCATGAATTTCTTTATTAAGCAGCAGTTGCTTACGTGGTTCTGGAACCGCTTCGTAGTCATAGGGACAGTGCCTGCAACCATGACCACAACAGTAACCTTTTGCTACATGATACGCTTCTGTAAATACAAAATTACCAGAAGGATCCGTATAATAGTCTATGTCTTTAATCAGGTTCGTGTTCACTTAATAAACTTTTTAATTGCGCATCTAATGCTAGCGGCAATTCTTTGTTAATGGAAAAAGCCAGGTAATGAATACGATTACTGCCTGCAATGTCTAAACCCTCGTAATGCGTTTTAATGTGCAGTTCAGGTTTAGTATTTGTGCCTGCGTATACATTGTCCATATCCTCTAACAAAGGAAGTTCAAATAAGTTGATAATAAGCTTGGTAAATTGGTATAAATCTGGGCTATCTGTCTTTAAATGAATAATACCACCTGGTTTTAGTATTTGCTGGTATAAACGTAAAAATTTAGGGTGGGTAAGGCGTTTTTTTGCCCGCGCCCCCTTTAATTGTGGGTCAGGAAAAGTGATCCAGATTTCCTCAATCTCTTGAGCGTTAAAGTAATCCGGTACTTTATCAATATGTGATCTAATAAATGCTACGTTTTTGAGACCCTGTTCTAGGGCATTTGTGGCACCTCTCCAAATTCTGTTTCCTTTAATATCGATGCCAATAAAATTACGGTTAGGATGCATATTACCTAGGCCAACTGCATATTCTCCTTTACCACAAGCTAATTCTAATGTAATGGGATTGTTGTTTTTAAAAAACCCGTTCCATGTGCCTTTAGCGTTTACTGGGTATTCAAATACATTTTCAAATCCTTTGATGGCTTCAAACCTAATTAGCTTTTTTTGTCCCATGGGGCAAAAGTAAGCCAATGTGTAAATCTGCTAAAATATTTATAAATTACTGCTCTAATTGATCCCTAATGACGCGTGCTTTTAAATACATACTTCCATTTACGCTCTATGGACTCGCGATTTTAGCTTTTATCAAAACCGGGGTATTCACCTGGTTGCCGCTTGTGTATGCATTTATATGTATCCCTATGCTTGAAATAATGGTAAAACCAGCAAACAATAATTTGTCTGCAATCGAAGAGGATATACTTAAGGTTAACCCTGTTTACGATTATATTTTGTATGCCGTTGTTGTTTTTCAATTTGTTGCATTATGGCTTTTTTTAAAAAGCATGATGCTTACAGAAGTGTCATTATCTGATACAGTAGGCCGTGTTATTGCCATGGGATTATTGTGTGGTATTTTTGGAATTAATGTGGCGCATGAACTTGGGCACCGGGTAAATTTTGTAGAACAGCTTTTTGCAAAATCACTTTTGCTTACGAGTTTATACATGCATTTTTTTATTGAACACAATAAAGGACACCACAAGCATGTAGCTACACCAGATGATCCTAGCACCGCAAAATTAAACCAAAGCTTGTATCGTTTTTGGCTGCAAACCTTGCCTGGGACCTATTTGAGCGCCTGGCATATTGCAGTAGCTGATGCAACTAAAAAAAATAAAATATTTCCAAAACTTAATAATGAAATGGTTTTATTTCAGGTCATTCAACTTGTATTTGTAATGACGGTGTTTTATTTTTTTGGCATGAAGGCAATGGTAGGCTTTTTAATAGCAGCCTCTATTGGCGGGCTTTTACTTGAAGCCGTTAATTATATAGAGCATTATGGACTCCTCAGAAAAATAAATGATACAGGAAGGTACGAGCGTGTGCTTCCCGAGCATAGTTGGAATAGCGATCATATTTTTGGCCGTTTATTATTGTTTGAATTGAGTAGGCATAGTGACCACCATTATTTAGCATCCAGAAAGTACCAAATACTTAGAAGTATGGATCAGGCTCCTCAAATGCCTACGGGTTATCCGGGCATGATATTATTAGCGCTTGTTCCTTTTTGTTGGTTTGGCATTATGGACAAGCAACTAAAAAAGTACGCACGGGCACAGGGTGTTTAATGGATTACTATTTTTCGTATTTTGTTGATACAAAAGTAATCTATGGCAAAGCAAAACATTTTTGATGCAATTGTAGTAGGCTCTGGTATTTCTGGAGGTTGGGCTGCTAAAGAATTAACGGAAAAAGGACTCAAGACAATTTTATTAGAGCGTGGCCGTAATGTAGAGCATATAAAAGATTACGAGGGAACCGAAAAAAATCCGTGGGAATTAGAACACCGTAATGGGTCAACCCAAGAAGATAAAAAAAATTCGCCCATACAAAGTAAGTGTTACGCTTACGACGAAGTTTCAAAAAAGTTTTTTGTAAACGACAATGATCATCCTTACAATGCTGTAAAACCTTTTGATTGGATTAGAGGCAATCATGTTGGCGGTCGTTCACTGATGTGGGGTCGTCAAAGCTACCGTTGGAGTCCACTCGATTTTGAATCCAATGCAAAAGATGGTCATGGAACTGATTGGCCTATTCGTTACAACGATTTAGCACCATGGTATAGTTATGTAGAAAAATTTGCCGGTATCAGTGGAAATAGAGATGGCTTGAGCATGCTTCCTGATGGAGAGTTCATGCCTGCTATGGAAATGAATTGTGTAGAAAAGCTAGTTGCTGGTGAATTAAAAACAAAAATGGGTCGTCCCATGATTATTGGACGCTCTGCCAATCACACTGCAAAAATTGGAACGCGTGGTCCTTGTCAATTTAGAAACAAGTGTCATCAAGGTTGTCCATTTAGCGGCTATTTTAGTTCAAATGCAGCAACGCTTCCAGCCGCTTTTGCAACAGGAAATTTAACGCTCCGTCCAGATGCCATCACCACCGAAATTTTATACGATAAAGAAACCGGCCGGGCAAAAGGGGTGCGCATTTTAGATTCGAATACCAATTTAACGGAAGAGTATTATGCAAAAATTGTTTTCTTAAATGCATCTACCTTAGGCACTTCACATATTTTATTGAATTCTGTTTCGGACGTATTTCCTGAAGGTTTTGGTAATAGTAGTTTACAAGTAGGCCACAATTTAATGGACCACCATTATGGCGTGGGTGCTTCTGGAACGTATGAAGGATTTTTAGATCAGTACACGTATGGCCGAAGACCCAACGGTATTTATATTCCTAGGTTTAGAAACTTAGATGGTGGATCGTCGGCAGGTTATGTGCGTGGATTTGGCTACCAAGGCGGCGCAGGTAGGGGAAGACAAGAGGGAGAAGGGGTTGGTCAGGAATTTAAAGAAAGCATCACAGAAGCAGGTAACTGGTCCATGGGGATTGGTTCATGGGGTGAGCATTTGCCTTACTACGAAAACAAAGTAACCCTTAGTAAAGATAAAAAAGACAAGTGGGGCTTACCGCTACTTGATATTGATTGTGAATTCAAAGAAAATGAAATGAAGATGCGCGTGGATATGAAAAATAGCGCAGCAGAAATGTTAGAAGCAGCGGGCTTAAAAAATGTTTCAACTTATGATACCATGCCAGCTCCCGGATTTTGTATTCATGAAATGGGAACGGCACGCATGGGTAAAGATCCTAAAACCTCTGTGTTAAATAAGTGGAACCAAATGCACGATGCAAAAAACGTATTTATTACGGATGGTTCTAGTATGGCATCATCGGCGTGTCAGAATCCTTCCTTAACGTATATGGCCCTTACGGCAAGAGCCACCGATTTTGCTGTTAGTGAATTAAAGAAAGGGAACTTATAGTTGCTACGAACCATTTGATTGGAGTCAAATAAATTTTTTGTTTATATAAATGATTAAACTTATATAAATAAAACTAGATTTGTGCTTCAATCGTTTTGAATGTTCGCATCTGGGAAACCACCTTTATTTGTAGTACTAATTTTTACCTGCTTGGTCTGGTCCTGCAAAATGGTGCAACCTTCTGCTTCATCAAAAGGGAAAAACACGATAGAAGGAGAGTCATTTGTTCTTGCTGCTACAACTTCGTCTAATTTTTTATATGCATCCATTGTTAAAGGTTCGGTAAGGGTACGCAGTACTTATTTATCTTCCGATTCGGGTTCAATTGTCTACAAAGAAGGAACCGATTATACCATCGATTATAGAAATGGCACAATAGCAAGAACAGTAAATTCTCGTATTCCTAATTATGCAAAGCATACTTTATTTGGGAAAACAGATTTTGACCAAAATAACTTTTCAAGCTACAGTAACATTCCATATTTTATTTGGGTAGATTATACAACTAAAAAAAATGATTTACTAGTTGGAACAACTGGTCAAAGTAATTATTTATCCGAATTTAAAAATAAATTATTACGTGGAATCCCTGTAAATATTGTGAGTTATGGGAATAGCATAGCAGCCGGTGGTGAGGCTTCACGTGAAGAATTGCGGTATCAAAATAGGTGGGTAGATTATTTAAAACAACAGTATCCAACCTCAACAATTAAATTAGAAGAGGCTTCATTACCAGGTTATACAACAACAGAAGCTATTTTAAAATGGGATGCAACTGTGGGTCAAAAAAATCCAGATTTGATACTACTTGGCTGGGGTATGAATGAAGCAAATGTGGGCGGTATAACAACAAGTGAATATAAAAACAATCTTATCGCTCTCGCAGAAAAAAGTAAGCAAAATAAAAATGCAGAAGTTATTATTTATTCCTGTTTTAGGCCTAATGAGAACTGGCATTATTCTAGCCACTCTATGGAGTTATATACCCAGGCTGCAAAAGAAGCAGCAGCTGCCGCTAATTGTGCCTATGTAGATGTGTATGGTGTATTTGAAAAAGTATTTGCACGTAAAGATCAGCCTTCGTTATTAGCAAATAATATAAATCATCCCAATAACTTTGGGCACTGGTTGTATTTTAGTGCTTTTAAAAATTTGAAATTTTAATTAGTGTCACCCATAGTGTCACTTTGCATACATAAAAAAGCCGCTCCTTATGGAAGCGGCTTTTTTATTGCTGTAGGGGGAGAACAGGAACTTATTGATATTAACTATGATTTTTAGTGATAGTTGGATACTAAATCATTGATTATCAATATAAATATAATTTTACTATCATTTTAAATAGCAACGGAATTCAATTTTAGTGTCACCTATAGTGTCACCTAATATGAATTTAATTCGTACCTTTCCAAAAAGGGAAGGAACTATGTCACGTAAACCACAAGTTAATTTTAGAATAAAGCCAGAAGGGAAAGATGGTTTTTCTAATATCGTATTAGACTTTGCTTATCAAAAGCGTAGGTTAAGATATGAGTTTGGGCAATCAGTAAAGCCTGCAGATTGGAATGACAATAAACAAAGAGTTAAGAACAAGCTGGCAACAACCAACGATGGTAAGTTTGCTTTAAATGACATGCTTGACAATTTAGAGGCTGCTTGTTTGCGTGCATATTCAGAAGCGTTAAAGGATGGTATTCCCGACCCAATTATTTTAAAACGAACCCTTGATTTACTTATAGACAAGAATCATAACAAGGCAAGTGATCCTAATAAGCCAACCTTATTTACGCTTGCCCAAAGATTTATTATTGGAGAAATCAAGTTTAAGGGTAAAGATAAGAGTAAGGAAACCTTAGATAATTATGCTGCTGTAGCAAAACACCTTAAAGAATATCAAGAATATTCTAAAAGTAGGGTAGATTTTGATTCAATAGATTTGGACTTCTTTTATTCCTATGTAAACTATTTAAAGAACACGAGAAAGCTAAAAGTGAATACTGTAGCCAAAGATATTGCCATAATAAAAGTGTTTATGGGAGAAGCTGTAGACTTAGAGTATACAGATAATATGAAATTTAAGCACAAGAAATTCTCATATAATGAGGAAGATACAGAGCACGTGTATTTGACAGAAGATGAACTCGCTAAATTATATGCTTTAAAGATTGCTAATAAGAAACTGGATGAAGTACGAGACCTTTTTATATTTGGTGCATGGGTTGGATTAAGGTTTTCGGATTTCAGTAATATAAAACCTGAAAATATCATTCAAATAGATGGTGACTATTTTATAAAGACAATTACACAAAAAACTAAGGAGTTGGTTATAATACCATGTAATCCAGTTATTTTGGAAATTTTCGAAAAATATACCGACCGCCCTAATAAGCTTCCTAAAACAATAAGTAATCAAAAATTCAATGATTATATAAAGGACGTTTGCAAATTAGCTGAGTTTACTGAAGTAGGAAGGATTAGTGCAAGGCCAAAGGATATTTTAGCAAATTTAGTTTCAAGCCATACAGCACGCAGGTCATTTGCAACTAACTACTATTTGCAGGGATTCCCAACTATTGATTTAATGAAGATAACTGGACATAGAACCGAACGCTCTTTTTTGAAATATATTAGGGTTAGTAAATTAGATACTGCTAAACGATTGAGTGAACATATTAAGTCTAATTGGAATAGTAAGCTGATGTTCGGGTTAAGTGATAGTATAATAAATTAATTTTTTCACTTTATCTCTAAATTTGATTTTATTAATATGAAAATTGATTATTTGCAGTAGTTCCTAATAATATCAAACTATTGTTTCGTAAGAATGATTTTATTAGGTAAATAAAACTCTCCTTGTGGCTTAGTAAGTATTTCCCATTCAATTGAAGTAGTATTTAGTCTTTTTATTTTTGCGATTCCAGATTTTTGAGATATCTGACTAATAAATGTAACTCTTATGCTATCAGAATTGTCAGCATCTCCAAAAATTGTGATATCGGTGTCTTCAAAAAAGCAATCTATTCTATTGCCATTTAATTGGACTGAACAATGGGAGCCTCTAACTTTTTCATTTGTTTGAATTAAATTCAGTTCAAAAGAAGAGTTTGCTGACTCAGACTGCCATTTTCCTGAATAGTCAGATAAAATATTATTTTCTGTAAATGAAAATAATATGAACGCAAAAATGACTAATGTTATTAATTTATTTTTCATATACTTCTTATTATTTTATTATTGTTTATCAGCAATTTACATTAATATTAGAAATTGCTGTTTTGTTTAAGAACCTATTTGTTCTATTTGTCCAACCGTTTAAAAATTTACTCAGTTTTGCATTTCTTGAAACTAGTTTATTATAGTATTGCTGTCTATTTGCTTTAAATGTATTGTATAGGGTAAAAGGATTAATTGAATTTATCGCATTAAGTGTATTTGCCCCAATAATTCCGTCTAATGAAACTGGAGGCCCTCCCACTTCAGTTATAGTTTTCTGTAAAACTTTTACAGCATTGCTGCCGGCATTAACATAAAAATCAAATAATAAGTATCTAAGATCACCGTCTATAATGTTTTCGGCATGAATTGGATCCCAATATAATTTTTTATATATCTCTTTTGCTTGATTTTCAGATAGATTTTGTAAGTGTCTTGTCCTGGAATAGCTTTACAACAAACTATTCAGCATGACAGAAAAAAGGCCTAAAAAGGTCAAGGTTTATCCCAAAAGTAGCCAGCCTTATATAAGGCGAACCGAGGAAGAAATGATTAATATTTTGAGCCAAATCCAAAACGGGAGTGTATCAAAACGAACTGCTTGCTTAAAATATGGCATTAATAGGAATACACTCAGCCTATTCATATTGAAGCAATCTGCCTCACAGATTGTTATAAATGATACGGTAGATTTATCTTCAATTATGAATGATAATCAAAAAAACACCGCATTAATAAGAAAAGTAAAGGAACTAAATGCTGAACTTGAAAAGTCAAAATTAAAGGTACTGACCCTTGAAACTATGATTGAAGTGGCTGAAGAAGACCTAAATATTAAGATCCGAAAAAAGTCTGGTACCAAACAGTTAAAAAAATAAGGCAAAGAAATCCAAAAACGAGCTTGGAAAATATTTGTACACTGTTTGGTGTGTCACGTCAGGCTTTTTACGATGCTCAAAAACAAGAACAAAAAGCAAGTGTAGCAGAGATGATTGTGCTGTGCTTGGTAAGAGAATTACGAACCATAATGCCAATGATTGGCACAAGGAAATTATTATACGAACTCCAATTACCTTTAAAAGAGCATGGAATTAAAATGGGTAGAGATCAATTATTTGAACTCCTCCGGTTTAATGGATTGCTTATTAGAAAGCGCAGGAGTTATGTTCAAACAACAAACTCCTATCACTGGCTTAAAAAATATCCAAATCATGCAGAACACCTGATTTTAAATGCATCTGAGCAGTTATGGGTCAGCGATATTACCTATATCAGAACGCTGCAAGGGTTTAATTATTTAAGCTTAATTACAGATGCCTATTCAAGAAAGATAGTTGGCCATTGCTTGTACCCTACACTTGAAGCTATCGGCTGTATTGGTGCATTAGAAATGGCTATTCAATCAAGAAATAAAGACTGTAAACTTATGCATCACTCAGATAGAGGAATACAATACTGTTCATATAATTATGTGGAACTATTAAAAATGAATTTAATAACCATCAGTATGACACAGAGTGGAAGTCCATATGAGAATGCTTTAGCTGAAAGAGTGAATGGAATAATTAAAAATGAATTTTACCCTAAGCGGATTTATCAAAATCATGAGGAGGCTAAATCTATACTTGCATCGAATATTGAGGTATATGACAATCGAAGACCTCATGCAAGCTTAAATTATTTAACTCCTTCTGCAGCCCATGAAATGACTGGAGGTTTTATCAAACAGTGGAAACATTATCCATATCTTAAAAGGACTGAACCTGTAAATTAATAAATACATTATCCCAGGCTTTAGACGCGCCTTAGGTAACATCTCAGACCTGGGATAAAAATAATACCCTATTCATATTATTTAAATAAGCAATACGATTTATGCTAGCATAAATCGTATTAATAATAGTAATACCTTCATGTATTGACAGGATTTTGGATTTATCTATATCACTGTAAAGTAAATCCAGGATTAATTTTTAACAGTGTAAGGTTTTTCTAGGACGAGACACAATTTGAAACGCGATGAGGGGGTCAGTTTAAGCGTTTTTTCCATTTTAAGTACAATGCAGGCAGTAAAACTACTACCGATTATAATTATGACACTAATGGGAATATGACCCAAGACAATAATAAAGGAATAAGTACCATAACATATAATTATCTAAATTTACCTCAGACAATTACAATGACAGGAAAAGGTACCATATCATACACTTACGATGCAGCTGGTAATAAATTGCAAAAGAAAGTTGTAGATAATACAAATGGTACTACCACAAATACCCTTTATTTAAATGGAGTAATTTATCAAAACGACGTACTCCAATTTATAGCACATGAAGAGGGTAGGCTCAGGATTAATAATACTAATAATGGATATGTATATGATTATTTCTTAAAAGACCACTTAGGTAATACCAGAATGACAATAACGGATGATTATAGCATAGCAACCCACATAATTGATGCAACCAGTTATTATCCATTCGGGTTAACAATGAAGGTCATTGGAAAGGAAGGTATTGGAGGATTGCAGAATAAGTTTAAGTATAATGGGAAGGAAGAACAAAGCAAAGAATTTAGTGATGGTAGTGGCTTAGATTATTTGGATTATGGTGCAAGGATGTATGATGCGCAGATTGGGAGATGGATGAATATTGACCTTTTAAGTGATTTAAGTAGAAGATGGAGTCCTTTTACATATTGCTACAATAATCCTATTAGGGTTATTGATCCAGATGGAATGTTTGCAGATTTTATTAACGAAGATGGTAAGAAAATTGGTTCTGATGGTGTAGATGATAAGAAATTATATGTTATCAAGACATCTCAAAAAAAATTTGATAGTGAAGCCCCCTCCGCTGGAATAACAAAGAATGAAGCAAAGGCCACAGAAGAATTTATTAAAAAAAATTCTGGAAATATTGAAGCTTTTAAAGCTAATGACATAGCTTATAAAAATAGCGTCGAGATCGAACCAAATACTGATTCAAGGCAGGCGATGGTTGATATAGTTAGCAAGGATAACGGGAAAGGTGGTACAGCCGATGCTAATAACAGAGAGTATGGTGGTCGCATACGATCTACAGGTGAGGTGATAGAATCACCTGCTGGGCCAGTAGCTAATCCTTTAACCAATCCTAATGCTCATATCGATATAATTTCTTCTGTCAATCAATCAACATTTCACTCACATCCTAGTGGGGCAAATATTGAATCAACAGGAGGAGCAAATACCATAGGGGGGTCGACAAAATTTGGTTCTTTTCAGAACGCCCCATCAAATATTGGGGGAGATATACAAAATAGTGGAAGCAGAATTAATTATGTGTTCTCCCGTGGAAACAATACCGTATATATCTATAACAATACGGGAGTTATAGCGACTTTGCCAATTAAAAATTTTGTAGCTCCTAAAAAATGATTATGAAGAAAGGACTGTTAGTGATTTTTATATTTTCTTTTTTAAATGGATACTCACAAAAGCGTGAAAATGAGTATAACAAAATGATCGATACTGCTCTAAGTTTTATGGTTCAAGAGATGATTGATCCGAAAGAGATATCGAAAAGTCGTGAGTTGTATTTGCTTGATGAGAACGATCGTCCATATCCTTATTTGCATGCATCGCTAATAGAAGTTAAGCCAATAGACTTAGCAAGTACAAGAATGGACAGGAGATTAAAGAAGGGTATTAGAGCATGGAAAATCATCCCTGTTTTAAAAGGAAATCGCATGACAATTACCATAATAGACTTTAGAATTACGTATAAAAGCAATAAGTATAATTATACAAATGGAGGGGGGGCAGAATTTGTATTTGAATTTTCATGTGAAAAGAAAGCTTGGATATTATTAGCAAGAACATCCAGAGGATTGTAATTATTCAGAAATGGTATAAACGACAGATGCAGTAAATGACAATAATAGCACACTTGGTGATTTTAAGTACAATGCAGGCAGTAAAACTACTACCGATTATAATTATGACACTAATGGGAATATGACCCAAGACAATAATAAAGGAATAAGTACCATAACATATAATTATCTCAATTTACCTCAGACAATTACAATGACAGGAAAAGGTACTATATCATACACTTACGATGCAACTGGCAACAAATTGCAAAAGAAAGTTGTAGATAATACAAATGGTACTACCACAACCACCCTTTATTTAAATGTAGTTGTTTATCAAAACGACGTACTCCAATTTATAGCACATGAAGAGGGTAGGCTCAGGATTAATAATACTAATAATGGCTATGTATATGATTATTTCTTAAAAGACCATTTAGGTAATACCAGAATGACAATAACGGATGATTATAGCATAGCAACCCACATAATTGATGCAACCAGTTATTATCCATTCGGGTTAACAATGAAGGTCATTGGAAAGGAAGGTATTGGAGGATTGCAGAATAAGTTTAAGTATAATGGGAAGGAAGAACAAAGCAAAGAATTTAGTGATGGTAGTGGCTTAGATTATTTGGATTATGGTGCAAGGATGTATGATGCGCAGATTGGAAGGTGGTGCATTCCAGATCCACTTACAGAACATGAATATACTTACACTTTGAATGCTGTAATTTCAGAAGAATTAGAGGATGAGTACGAAAAGGAAGAAATACGCAAACAAATTAATGGTATCCTTAATTTTTTGCAGCCAATCAAATTAACTGCTCAAAATTCTGCTGTACATTACAATGAAAGTTCCTATGCTTACGTAATGAATAATCCTATGAATTATATAGATCTATTTGGCCTAGATTCTTTACCTTCAGTGACTGTTCATAACACTCCAAAGAATCAAGTGCACTGGATAGGGCCAACTATGATTTTATTGGGGCAACCTTGGAATTTCCTGAAACCTGTTGGTGCTTTAGGTTCTAATAAAGGTTCTTCAATTGCATCATGGTTTTTGTCAAAAGCAATTCCGATTACTAGTACAAAACTTAAAAATGCTTCGCAAAAAGCTCTTTCTCCAATTTTAGGTAAGCTTGCTGCAAAGAAAATGTCTTCGAAAGTTATTGGTAGATTTTTAGGGAGACTTGTACCTTTAGTTGGTTGGAGTTTAACAGTAAAAGACGCCTGGGACAACAAGGAAGATATCAAAGAATTTGTTGGAAATATGAAAACTCATAATGATGCAAATAAAGGCGATTTGTTATGGCACGTACACTGATTGTAAAACTAAAATTATGAACGAAGAGTTATTTAATAGGCTTAAGTCTTTTCTTGTAAATCAAGCTGGTGTAGAAGATCACGAAGTAATTCTTGAGGCTAAAATTGAAAATGATCTAGGCGTCACCGGAGATGACGCTTTAGACTTATTGTTAGCATACAGTAAGGCATTCAATGTTGATGTAACAAGGTTCATGGCAGCTGATTATTTTGACGGTGAAGGAGACCCAATATTGCCAGCTATTATTAGAATGTTTACAGGTAAGAGAAAAGTTAAGAATAAAGTGCTAACTGTTGCAGATCTCGGAAAAGGAATATTGGCTGGAAAGCTTGATGAGATAGTAATCAATAGCAAATTGGAAAATAATTGAGTAGCATGTATTAATAACTTGTTTGTCAAGTTTACCAAGCAAAATACTTTTTCTAAATTTTACGATATGAAAAATCTTTTTCCTCTTTTCCCCTAGCCTAAAAAGAACGAGTCATACCAGGATGACAATAACGGATGACTATACTATAGCAACTCAGATAATAGCTATTCTAAGTTTTTAGGAGCACTTAGATTTTACTACATGCTTAACTAAATTCACACTAAAAATAAGTAGCAATCACCTTTGACTTTAATTGTTTATTAAATTCTCTTTCGATGTTTGGCGCATCGTCTAGTCTAATAACATTATCAGGTTTCAATTTTGCACTATCCTCCCATTGAATAAATGCAATATTTTCAGGAAACTCGTACATATAAAACAAAGAGTCCTTTTTTAATTCTTCAAACTTATCATGCATCTTTATGAATCTAACTTTCTTGTTTTTTTCAAATACAAGATATGCATTCATCACATCAGTTCCTCTTTCATAAGAGGCTTTAAGGACGGGGCTTACTTTATCAAAAGTGCTATTGGAATAATCTCCATAATAGAAATAGGAGACTCTGCCTCGATCAAGGCGTGTAATTGTGACACCATCATAAAAATAAATAATTTTATTTGACTGATTGCTATCGCAAGAAGTGATTAAAAAGGTAATTGCCAAAAAATAATATTTCATAATGTATATTTTAATGAGTAACTATATAAGAGACTAGTTTTTTTCCTGTCTCAATTCCTCGCTTAGTTAATTTATCTTCTCCGTTAGTCATTGTATTTCTTATGGCATTTATTGCTCCCATATTACTTCCAGTGCCAGAAAAAACCGCTATAAAATCCGTAAATATTTTTCTTGTGGTTTTTAAAAGATTATTTCCAGATTGGTTATATGCGCCATATCCATAATCGAAAATAGCATTAGGTAGTATTGAGAGTTGAGCCACTGCTCCAGCTGCCATATTCCCAGCATCCCTTGCCGATACATATTTTCCAAATAATAATGAGCCATAAGAATCATTTCCAGTAGGAGTATGCTTTTTTAAATCCCAATCAGCACCACTTCTTGCCATAATAGCATATGTTACAGGATCAGGATTAGCTCCAAGTATTTGAGAAACTTTACTTTCTGCCCATGTTGAGCCAAAATATATTTTGGCTCCATTTGCTACTTTTACTGAACCATTTCTATCAGCACCATTCTTTTCATAATCTCCAAAATCTGTAAAACCTAATTCCGTCCAAGTTTCACCCATTTTTTCACCTCCAGCCGAACTGTTTTTTTTGCTATATTTTTTTTCTATATCAGAAGGAATCTTTGCTTCGTCATGTTTGTAAACTCCAAAATTACCATCTTCATATACCTTCAATACATTTCCATCAACATCAGTATGAGTTGAGAATCTACCATCAGGGTCAATTAGTTTTATAGGATTATTAAGTACATAAGAATAAGGTGATGTATGTAAATATATATCAGCAAGTGGGTCTATTATATGCCATCTTCCAATCTGCGCATCATACATCCTTGCACCGTAATCCAAATAATCTAAGCCACTACCATCACTAAATTCTTTGCATTGCTCTTCCTTTCCATTATACTTAAATTTATTCTGCAATCCTCCAGCAGCTTCCTTTCCAATGACCTTCATTGTTAACCCGAATGGATAATAACTAAATTTAGTTGAAGAGCTATATGTATTGAGCTTAAGCCGATTCATCTGTTTAAAGATATATACTATTTTGGTTAAATAATAGGGTATAATTACTCAAATTGAGATGATATAATGAGTTTTTCAAAAGCATTTAATACTTGTTTGTTGAGGTGATTTTGTACCAAGGCTACATACTTGTAAAATTCTTTACTTCCTGGGCTGTGCCCTGAAATAGTTCTTACTATATTTTCTTCTACCCCAAGAAGTAATAATGTTGTAATAGCTGTTCGTCTCATTGTATGGGCAGTAATATGGTCGCAAAACCTGTAAGAGTTTCCTTTTGGGTTATTTATTTCTACAGCTTTTCCTTGTTTGAATCTGATTTTGCTATAGTTATATGTCCATCCTGCAACTTCAATAAGTTCTTTGATGCCTTTATTAAAATTTACATTGGAATGTCTTGTCCTGGAATAGCTTTACAACAAACTATTCAGCATGACAGAAAAAAGGCCTAAAAAGGTCAAGGTTTATCCCAAAAGTAGCCAGCCTTATATAAGGCGAACCGAGGAAGAAATGATTAATA
>Ga0255102_1000136_pt1 | contig 21160 bp, 7 predicted proteins | sample Law_Cont_RepA_0h_FD_188448 | JGI IMG/M metagenome (GOLD analysis project Ga0255102, IMG submission 188448) | Freshwater microbial communities from St. Lawrence River, New York, United States - Law_Cont_RepA_0h | ecosystem: Environmental > Aquatic > Freshwater > River | place: USA: New York... | reverse complement strand
TCACAAGGACAGGTTATTCCTGGTACTAAGACCTACAAAGGCTTTAGTACAATTTCTGCTGCCTCTGAGAGTTTTGCACTCTATGATTTGAATCTAATTAAACAAGACATGTTGAATCATTTTCATATTAGACTAGGCGAAAGGCTTGAACAACCTGAGTTTGGCACTGTTATTTGGGACGTATTATTTGAACCATTAACAGATCAAATTCGTGATATAATCATTAAAGATGTTGAAACAATTGTCAATTATGATCCTAGAATCCGTGCAGAACAGATAACAGTTACGCCTTATGAAACAGGCATACAGATTGAATGCACCGTGGTTTACTATCCCTACAACATACAAGAAGCTATACAGTTAAAGTTTGACAAAGCCAACGGCTTGTCTGGTATGTAATTAACTACACACATAATAATATACGCTAAATACTCAATAATTGGGAAAGCGTATGTCAACAACTGATAGACAAAATAGATTACTAGTAGCGGAAGATTGGAAACGCATATACCAGAGCTTCCGTAACGCAGACTTTCAAAGCTATGACTTTGAAAATCTACGTAGAGTTATGGTTAATTATATTAGGGAAAATTATCCTGAAGATTTTAATGACTATATTGAAAGCAGTGAATACCTAGCACTTATTGATCTAATTGCTTTTTTAGGTCAAAGCATTGCCTTTCGTATTGATCTAAATGCTCGTGATAACTTTTTAGAGCTAGCAGAACGCCGTGAGTCAGTACTACGCCTTGCTCAGTTACTAAGTTACAATCCTAAAAGAAACATTGCAGGCAGCGGATTATTAAAATTTACCACAGTTTCTACTAGTCAAAACGTCTACGACTCAAACGGCCGTAATCTTTCTGGACAAGTGATCAGTTGGAATGATCCTGCAAACGCCAACTGGTATGATCAGTTTATCAAAGTAATCAACGCATCCTTACCAGTTAATCGTCAGTTTGGAAGAATGAAATTTATGGTATTCCTACAGAACAATACCGCTTTCAAGCCAGCAATACAGATGTTCCAGTTTACGGATTTACAAAAGCAGTAGACGGCCGTGTATTACCTTTTGAAGTAGTTAGTACTACCTTTAAAGACAAAACAGAAATATATGAAGAGCCTCCAGCAGTAGGTAACAGACTGGCATTTATCTATCGTAATGATGGCCGCGGCAACGGTAGTGCTAATACTGGTTTCTTTATACACTTCCGTCAGGGCATTTTAAATCAAGGTACATTTACGATCAATCAACCTAGCACAAACGAAACAGTTGATATTGATGCTACTAACATTAACAATGATGACGTATGGTTGTATAAGTTAAATTCTGCAGGATTAGAATCAGAATATTGGGCAAAAATTCCTGCGCTTGAAGGTAATAACGCTATCTATAATAGTTTAAAGAAATCTATTAGAAATATCTATAGTGTTGTTACTCGCACTGATGATCGTGTCAGCTTATCTTTCAGCGATGGAACTTTTGGTAATTTACCACAAGGCTCGTTCCGTGTCTACTATAGACAAAGTAATGGCATTAGCTACACTATTAATCCAAAAGATATTAGAAATATTGCAATTGAAATTCCGTATGTTTCTAATTTAAATCAAATGGAAACATTGTCAGTGACTATGAATCTACAAAGTTCAGTAGCCAATGCTTCTGAAACAGAATCTAATACTAGTATCAAGTCTAATGCTCCTGCAACATATTATACACAAAATCGTATGATTACGGGAGAAGATTACAACATCAGTCCGCTGGCCGTAAATCAACAGGTAGTTAAAGTTAAAGCAGTAAATCGCAGCTCGAGCGGTATTAGTCGTTATTTTGATCTAGTAGATCCTACTGGCAAATATTCTAAGACTAACTTGTTTGCAGATGATGGTGCTCTGTATAAACAAGAATATACTGATAGTTTTAGATTTAGTTACACAACTCAAACAGACATTGAAGCTGTAATTTATAATCAACTTTTAGAAACTCTTAAGTCAAAACAATTACGAGACTATTATTATTCTAAGTTTACTGCAAAGACAGTAGGCGATGAAAATGTATCTTGGTTTAACAAGACTACTGATGTTAATCAAAGTACTGGCTATATTAAAAATGAATCTAACGTGCCTTTTAAATTAGGATCTTATACCAGTACTTCGTTAAGATTTGTCACAGCAGGCGCACTAGTTAAATTTGTAGCACCTACCGGCAAGTATTTTAATAAAGCTAATAACAATGCATTAGTAACAGGCACGGCAACAGTATCGCATGCGACTACTAATCTATGGTGCAAAATTGTATCAGTTAGTGGTGACGGTTCAAACAATAATACTGGTACACTAGTAGACGGTTCTGGCACAGTTGTACTAAACGATGTCATACCAACTGGTGCAATATTAAGTCAAATTATTCCAGCATGGAGAACCACGCTTGATACTAACACGATTAACACCATGGTAGATTTAGTATTTTCTAATAAACCTTTTGGTCTAAGATACGATGTTGAAACACGTACTTGGAAAATTGTATTCGAAGTAAATCTAAATACTGCTGCTGATTTTAGTTTGGGTAATCAAGGAAATAATAGTAATCAACAATTAGACGCTAGTTGGTTATTATTGTTCACTACTGACTCAGAATTTTACACAGTTACATCTAGACTATTGAGATTTATATTTGAAAGTGATCAACAACTGCGTTTTTACTTTGATGCTAGCGATAAAATTTATGACACTAGATCTAATACCATTGTCAAAGACAAAATTAAAGTATTAAGTATTAATACAGATCCTGCAACGTCAGGCGGAACAAGTCCCTACACTTATGATCGTGATTGGGAAATTTCAGAAGAGTATAGAGGGCTTGATGGCTACGTTGATACTAAGAAGATTCAAGTCACTTTTAGCGATTCAGACGATGACAGTGTGGTAGATGATCCGTCTATATTTGATGAGATTGTCGATCCTACTACTAATCAGTATGTTGTACTTGAGTTGTACACTATTGCACAAGGGCAAGAAGACTATCGTTGGGTTGACAACTCTAATAATACTGTTGTTATTTTAAGTACAGAACCTATTAGCGGTGTTAATGGCCAATACTATTATTTTATTGATACTGATGTAGTTAAACAATATAGCTCTACTGATGGATTTATTGTAAGTTTAAATTATCGAGTATACGTTGGTCGTTCTAACATTAAGTTTCAATATATCCATAACGCAGACTACGAGTCTAGAATTGATCCAGGACTAACCAATTTAGTTGACGTATTCATATTAACTAAAGATTACGACAAAACATTTAGAGAATGGCTAGACGGATCGCGAACAGTCGAGCCACTTGCTCCTAGTTCAGATTTCTTATACAATTTATTGTCTACTGAACTAAACAAAATTAAATCTATCAGCGATGAAATTATCTACCATCCTGTAAAATACAAAGTATTATTTGGAGATAAGGCATCTTCAGATGTACAAGCAACATTTAAAATTGTAAAAAATTCTGAAGTTGTTATTAGCGACAATGATGTTAAATCAAAAGTATTATCTGCAATTAACGAATTTTTTGCTTTAGAAAATTGGGACTTCGGCGGAGACTTTTATTTTACAGAACTATCAGCATATGTAATGAATAGGCTAACACCTAATATTGTTAATTTTATTATTGTACCTAAACAATCATTATTGACGTTTGGAAGTCTATATGAAATACGTGCAGAAAAAGATCAAATATTCATCAACGGTGCAACAGTGAGCAATATTGAAATTATCTCAGCAATAACTGCAAGCAAGATTAGAAGCTCAGGCATAATCACTGTATCTTCAACTACTGCTAGCCAACAAACTATAACTAGTGCAGGAACTAACTAATGGCTAATCAAAACGAATCAAGTCTACCATTGTCTAATAGTGAAGGCAGGAAGACTGCTGACTTACTTCCTCGTTTTTACAGAACTGACAGCAACAAAAAGTTTTTGTCAGCTACACTGGATCAACTAACACAGCCAGGAACAGTTAAAAAACTAACAGGATACATTGGAAGAAAGAACGCCAAAGCCGTTAAATCTTCTGACGTATTCATTGCAGCCACGGATGCTGATAGACAAAATTATCAATTAGAGCCAGCAGCAGTTATTCAGGATTATTTAGGCAACACTAGTTTTTATAAAGACTATATTGATCATATCAATCATGTAGAGACTAATGGCGGCAATGTTACTAACCATGAAAGACTAAACAAGCAAGAATTTTATGCATGGAATCCACATATTAACTGGGACAAATTTGTAAACTTTCAACAGTATTACTGGCTACCTTACGGGCCCACACCAATTGAGGTTCAAGGCCAACAACAAGCTATTTCTAGCACATATACTGTTACTACAGAAGACGAAGGTGACAACTATGTTTATATCTTCACACCAGACGGACTTACTCGTAATCCTGCACTGACATTGTACAGAGGACAGACCTACAGTTTTGATATCACTGCTCCTAATAATCCGTTTTCAATTAAAACAGTTAGAGTAGCGGGACCATTAGAACGTTATACTGACGGAGTATCTGCAAGCGCAGTTCAATCTGGAACAATTACATTCACTGTTCCTAGTGATTCTCCTGATGTGTTATTTTATGTCAGCGAAGTTGATGCAAACACAGGTGGTGTGTTTTCTATAAAAGATATCGATGAAAATACATTTTTAGATCTCACAACTGATATAATTGGCAAGAAAACATACACTATGAGCAACGGTATTCCGTTATCTAATGGTATGAAATTATTCTTCACAGGCAATGTTACCCCGTCAATTTATTCTTCAGGCTATTGGTATGTTGAAGGTGTAGGTACAGCCATTAACCTAGTCTCTGATAGCGACCTTGAAATTATAAGTTCATATTCGCAAGAAACGGCTTTATTATTTGATGATGAACCATTTGATCAATCTCCATTTAGTACACTAACTTCTTTCCCTAGAGACAAAGATTATATTGTTATTAATCGTGCTAGCCCTGACAGGAACCAGTGGAGTCGTTATAACAGATGGTACCATCAAGATGTTATTATAGCGGCAGCAGCAGCAGACGGACAAGTTCCAGATATTGATCAAGCACAACGTGCTACTAGACCAATTATTGAATTTGAAGCTGGTTTAAAATTATTTAATTTTGGTCACCAATCAAAGAAAAATGTTGATGTTGTTGATACGTTTACTACTGATGTATTTTCTACGATTGAAGGTAGCTTAGGATATAACATTGACGGAATTGATCTAGCAAATGGCATGCGAGTGTTATTTACTGCAGATCCTGATAGATTTGTAAACGGTAAAATTTTTAAAGTTAATTTTATTGACATAACTGAGCCCGGCCGTCGAATAGATTTCTTAGGTAACACAGGAGTTGACATTGTAGATAATATTATAACTTCTACAACTGCTCACGGATTAGCAACAGGAAATCAAATTATATATTTGAATAATGCTAATTCTAACATAGAAGGATTAATTAACAGGCAAGTATATTATGTAATGGTTATAGATGCTACACACATTAGACTTTACACTGATAAAATTTTGCTCACCCAAGCTAATATAATTAATACAGGAGATGGAATTCATACTGTAGAAACATTTAACGGGTATCGTCATCAGATCAATCTAACAGAAGACATTGACACTACTCCGATAGAAAATGAAACAGTGTTAGTAAAAACAGGAGCACAGTATCAAGGGTCAATGTTTTGGTATAACGGAACTGTATGGAAATTAGGACAGCAAAAGACAACTATCAACCAGTCTCCACTATTTGATATATTTGACGAAAATGGTGTTAGCTATGGTGATGTCAGTGTATATGACGGATCTAACTTTCACGGTACTAAGGTATTTTCCTACAAAGTTGGAACAGGAAATAATGATACCGCTCTAGGATTTCCATTAAGTTATCAAAATATCAGTAACATAGGTGATATTGTTTTTGAATTCAATCTGTTAAAAGATTCATTTAATTACAAACAAGTAATATCTGTACTAAGCAAAACTACAGATATTGGCTATTTAAAAGTTATTACAGATCTTACTACAGTAGATTATCAAAATGGATGGACTCTTTCAAAGATTGCCAATGTGCAACCTATTGTTAGAACGTTTAAAGAAAGTGAATTAATTAATAATTTTCCTATAGATGTTTACGATTTTAAAGATAAACTAGATGATCTAGAAGTAAATGTCTACATTAATGGACTTAGACAAAATAAAGATTCATACACTGTTGTAGACGGCACTATTAGAAAATTACTAGTGTTAAACAAAGATGTGAATATAACAGATGTAGTAACATTGAAATGTTTTGCGGCACAGGCTAAAAATGAAAACGGTTATTACGAGCTGCCGCTTAGTTTACAAAATAATCCATTAAATGATAACGTAACACAATTTACGTTGGGGCAAGTAATTGACCATGTTGACACGATTGTTGAACACATCACTACGTTCAGTGGAGCATATCCAGGTTATAGTAATTTACGAGATATTGGAAACATAACACCATATGGTACCCGCTTTGTACAACATAGTGGGCCTATGAATCTAAGTTTGTATCATCTAGGATCGCAGACCGCAAATATCATCAAAGCTCTTGAAAAATCTAGAAACGATTATGGAAAATTTAAACGAGCATTTATAACCTTTGCTAGCGAGTCTGGCATTGACACGGAAACAAAACAACACGTTGATTTTATTCTACAAGAGTTAGCAAAAGATAAAACAAAAACGCAATCATACTACCTATCTGATATGTTTGCATATGCAGGAGGAACTAGATCTGAATACACTGTATTGGATCCTAGGGTTACTACCTATCCGTTGACAACTGCATTTAATCTTAACAGCTTGTCAAACCAAGCAGCAAACATTTATTTAAATGGTGAACAGCTAGTGCATGGCCGAGATTACATATTTGGCACAGATGTGTTTTTTGAAATTTTAACTACCCTAACAGAAGGCGACGTAATTGAAGCTTATGAATACACTAGTACTGATGGATCGTACTGTCCAGCTACTCCTAGTAAGCTAGGATTATATCCGTTATTTGAACCAAAAATTTATATTGACGATACATACCTTGAAACAACAGAAGTAATACAAGGTCATGACGGTAGCATAACAATTGCTTTCGGTGATTACCGTGATGCACTAATTCTTGAATTAGAAAAAAGAATTTTTAACAATGTAAAAGTTAATTACAATACGCAGATATTTGATATCTACAATATTATTCCTGGATACAGTAGAACTACAGCATATTCAAAAGTAGAAGTGGATAGTGTAATGAGTCAATATTTTTTCCAATGGGCTACAAATATTGCACAAGATTATACACAGCAAAATAATGCCTTATGGGATAGACTAGATTCGTTTACTTGGAATTACAGAAATAATTCTTTACCAGATAATTCAATTTCTCCCGCATTCTGGAGAGGAATATATCGTTGGACTTTAGATACTGATCGTCCGCATACTCACCCATGGGAGTGTTTAGGATTTAGTATAGAGCCAAAATGGTGGCAAGAAGTCTACGGACCGCTCCCATACACTAATAACAACTATGTTCTATGGGACGACATTAAACATGGTATTGTAAGAGAACCTGGCGTTCCTATTAGAACCTTGTCTAAGTTTGCTAGAACTGTATTAGAAAACGGGTACCCCGTTGATGAAGATGGAAATTTAGTTTCTCCGTACAATGCAGGACACGTCAGTGGGTATATCAATCCAACAGCTGAAGGGTATTATGTATTTGGAGATGTGGGGCCAGTAGAGTCAGCATGGCGCCGAAGCTCTTATTATGCGTTCTCAGTAATACAAACAGCACTACTGTTGCAGCCTAATCATGTATTAGGTACTTGTTTAGATCGTAGTAGAATTGTACGTAATCTAAACGATCAACTAGTTTATGCAGACACAAGTTTAAGAATTCAATTAAGTGATCTAGTATTGCCTTCTACCGCATCTAGTACGGTTAGAACAAACACTGCTGGATTAATTAACTATATTGTTGACTATATTACCAGTGATGTAACACTACTAGTGTCACAGTATGCTAATGATTTATCAGCATTAACAAATAAAATTAGTTCTAAATTAGGCGGATTTACTAGTAAGTCCAAATTTAGATTACTATTAGACAGCAAGAGTTTGTCAAGCTCTGGTGGTGTATTTGTACCTGAAGAAAATTACGAAATAATTTTTAATGTAAGTTCTCCTATTAAAAAATTAGTCTATAGTGGAATTGTTATTACAAAATATGCAGATGGTTACGAAGTAAGAGGCTACAATAATGATCATCCTTACTTCACATACTATCCTTATACTCTAAGTGGCAGAACAATTAACGTAGGCGGCATTAGTGAAAGCTATATTGAATGGACAGAAGGAAAATACTATGTTGCTGGTAAATTAATAAGAGCTAACAATCAGTATTACCGAGTAAAAACAACACACCAAAGCGGTGAAAAGTTTGATGTTAGTTACTATACTAGACTTGCAGAATTGCCAGTGACCGGCGGCCGTAGTGCAGAATTAAGAAAAGCATGGGACACTAGTAAAGAACAAACGGTTAGCTACGGTACTAAATTTTCTTCTATACAATCTATAGTAGATTTTATACAAGGATACGGCGTATACTTAGAAGCACAAGGATTTGTTTTTGACGAGTTCAACGTAGATTTAAAAAATGTTAATAATTGGGAAACTTCTATTAAAGAATTTTTATTCTGGTCTACACAAAACTGGGCAGAAGGAAGTGTGATTTCTCTAAGTCCTGCAGCGAATACCTTAGTATTAAACAGCACTAACTCGGTTGTTAATAATGTAGTAGACACATTTTTTGAATATAAGATATTTAGAGTTGATGGACAAAAATTACCAGCAGACAATATAAATTCATTTAGAGAAGGCAATCAGTTTGTACTAAAACCTGAAAACACTAATCACGGAATTTACGGTGCAACCTTATATCTAGTACAAAAAGAACATGTATTGCTGTTAGATAATACAACATTGTTTAACGATGTAATATACGACCAAGCTCCGGGTTATCGTCAAGAAAGAATTAAAGTTTCTGGGTACTTGTCAACAAACTGGAATGGCGGATTTAATATTCCTGGATTTATCTACGACCAAGCAATTATAACTAATTGGACAGTTTGGACTGATTATAATCTAGGAGACATTGTAAAGTATAAAGAGTTTTATTATTCAGCTAGAGCATTCCTACCTGGCGTTGAATTATTCGACAGTTGGATCAAGCTAGACGAAAAACCTGTATCTCAAATGTTACCTAACTGGAATTACAAAGCAGATCAATTTAGTGACTTCTACAGCCTAGATAGCGACAACTTTGATATTGGCCAACAGAAAATGGCACAGCACTTAATTGGTTATCAGAAACGTCAATATCTTGAAAACATTATTCAAGACGATGTTAGTCAGTACAAGTTCTATCAAGGAATGATTATTGAGAAAGGCACACAAAATGTCTTTAACAAGCTATTTGATGTGCTAAGTGCGGATAGTCAAGACAGTCTAACGTTCAACGAAGAATGGGCAGTTCGTGTGGGCAACTATGGCGCAAGCGACTCATTTAAAGAAGTAGAATTTAAATTAGACGAAAGCAAATTCAAACTAAATCCTCAGCCGTTTGAACTAACATCAACAATTGATCCTACTGTTGTAGATTTTGTCTATAGACAAACTCCTGCAGATGTTTATATTAAACCAGTCGGATATACTAACAATATTTGGCCACTTGCAAATACTAATGATTATTTAAGAACACCTGGATATGTTAGATATGAGGATGTTAAACTACATGTTGATACATTAACAGATCTAATTACAGAAGATATTTCAACTTTTATTGAAGGTGATTATGTATGGTGCGCATTTGAAGGTAGAGATTGGAACGTTTATAGATTTACACATTCTAATTTTGATATTGAGAATGTTGAATACACTGCAGGCACATTGACTATTACATGTTCTAAAATTCCTAGCATAGCTGCTGGCGATGTTTTAGGAATAGAAAACGCAAATAAAATTAAAGGCTTCCACGTTGTATCTTCAGTACAAGGCCGTAAGATTTATATTACTACAACTGTTGCGGGGTGGACTAATCCATTTGCCGACTTGGCAGAAGTGTTAGTATACCAGTTTGATTCAGTTAGAACAGGCAGTATTGACAGTCTTAATGAAATTATTCCTACAAACTTAAAAGTTAATGAACAAGTATGGGTCGATGATAACGGCCAAGGATTATACTCTGTTTACAATAATAATCCTGTGTTTAGCGAACAAACTCTAAGTAATTTTGCTCCTGTTTCTAATTTAAACTTTGGAAAAGCTGTAGCAATTTCTCCAAATAGATACGTAACAGCAGTGGCTACAAATAATGATTCTATTATTATATACACAAAAAGTTCATCTACTAGCCTATGGGTAGCACACGACGAGTACCTTCCTAATCTTAATCTAGCTGACCCTGCTAACTTAAATTTTGGAAAAGAACTTGCATTTTCAACTGATGGCGAGTGGTTAGCAATCGCCGCCACTACTGCTAGTGAGGTTAACGGAAGTACATTTGCCGAACAAGGCTATGTTGCTTTATATCGTAAATCTAGCGAAAGCAATTATAATTTTGAACAGTTGTTAGTTAGCCAGGCTCCCGTAGCTTACGAGCAGTTTGGATCTAAATTAGCATTTACTAAAAACGGATCTCAGTATATCCTTGCAGTGTCTGCTCCGGGCCTACTGCAAACAGGCAAAGTATATTTTTATGAATTTACTAGCAATTCTTGGACTACGTATGCAAGTCCTAAGACTGCTGGCACAAGGAATTTGTTTGGATACGATATTGCGTTTTCCGAGTCAGCAGATATTTTTGTAGCATCTGCTCCTGTAGATTTAGCTAATACAGAATCATCATATGAAGGGAAAGTTTATGTGTATAGATTAGCTAACAATTTATATACTTTAGAAACTACCCTAGATAGTACTACAGTTGATTTAACAGCAAGAGCCAAGTTTGGGCAATCAATATCGCTATCTACAAACGGAAAGTACCTAGCAGTTGGTGCTCCATTTACAGATGCCGATAGTGTAGATGCTGGAAAAGTTTTTGTATTCGATGTAGCTGATAATTTTAATCTGCATCAAACAATAGTTAGTAGTAAAAAAGAACTCAATGCAAAATTTGGATACACTGTTAATTTTATGAACACCGATGAGTCGTTAGTAATATTTTCAGCTAGCGGTGACATTGAAAAATTAACAACATTCATCGAAGGTGGCTTAACTACGTTTGATAATAACACATTAAGAATTGTTGATTATCAAGTAGACTCTGGTAGAGTTGATATATTTGATAGATACGCTACTAAATTTATATTTGGCGAAAGTCTTACTTCTGATTCTACTAGCATCGATCTATATGGAACATCTATAGCAATAGCTACCGATTATATTCTAATTAGTGCTCCAGAAGATTCATTAACTTATGATCGTCAAGGTTCAGTATACGCTTATACAAGACCGCTAACTGCTAGATCGTGGATTGCAGAATATACAGAAACTAGTAGACCTGATGTTTATAAAATTAAAAAAGCATTTATTTATAATAGAACTAAAAATGTTTTAACGTCTTACATAGACGTAGTAGATGCAAGCCAAGGAAAGATTCCAGGACCTGCTGATCAAGAAATTAGTTATAAAACATATTTTGACCCAGCTACTTATTCTGTAGGTAATAGTACAGTTAATGTTGATGACGGAATGAATTGGACTAAAGATCAAGTTGGCATGTTATGGTGGGATTTGACCCGTGCTAGATTTTTAGACAATCGTGCAGGCGGAGTTGTTTACCGATCAACTACATGGAATACTTTATATGATACTGCTAGCATTGATATTTACGAATGGGTAGAAACAAAATACTTACCTTCGGAGTGGGACAAGTTATCGCCTACCGATAAAGGAAACTCTTTAGGTATAAGCGGAACTAGTCGTTATGGCGATGCGGTATACAGCGTTAAAAAGAGATATGATGCAGTATCTAAAACATTCCAAAATACCTATTACTATTGGGTAAAGAATCCAACTGTTGCTCCTAATGTTATTGGAAGATCACTGTCAGCATACAATGTTTCTAAATTAATTTCTGATCCTATCTCAGAAGGATACTCATGTCTTGCACTAACAGGTGCTGACTCTTTTAGTCTAGTAAATGTTACTGGTCTAATAGACAGTACTGATTTTAATTTAACAGTTCAATATTGGACAGTGTCGTTAGATTATATAGGCACCAACGCACACAGCCAGTGGAAGATAATTAGTGAGCATCCTAATACTATACTTCCTGTTGAGCTTGAAAATAAATGGATTCATAGTCTAGTTGGTAAAGATGAAAACGATAGACTAGTACCTGATATTAAATTACCATTTAAGCAACAATATGGTATTAATTTTAGACCTCGTCAAAGTATGTTTATCAATCGTGTGGAAGCACTAAAACAATACATTGAACGTGTTAATGCAGTTTTAGCTACAAATTTAATTGTTGATGACTACGACTTAACTGATCTAGAAGGTTATAATTCTCCTCCTAGTACAGTAACTGGCCAGTGGGATATAACAATTGACACTAATGCTGAATTACGTTTTGTGGGAGTAGCAACATTAGAACAAGCCCGCTTAACGCCAGTTATTGAAAATGGTAGAATTATTGGAGCAGACATTGTGTCAGCAGGTCGCGGCTACGTTAATGCTCCATATGTAATTATTTCTTCAACCGGTAAGAACGCAGTAGTTAAAACCAAAATAAATGCGGCTGGCCAAGTGACGGGAGTTGAAATAATCAATAAGGGAGAAGGCTACCAACCCAACACTACATTTACAGTTCGTCCGTTTGCTGTACTGGTATTAAGCGACTCTAACACTTTTGATAAGTGGACTACTTATACATGGAATAGTACAGAATTAATTTGGGATAGAGAAAAAGGACAAGCCTTTGATGTAACAAAATATTGGGACTACATGGACTGGTATGCTACAGGATATAATCAATTTACAAAAATTGATCATCTAGTAGACAACACATATCAATTGGCACTATTAGAATCTAATGTCGGTAGTATTGTACGAGTTAAAAATATTGGATCAGGCGGCTGGCTGCTACTAGAAAAATATAATAATATAGCCACTATTGATTATACGCAAAACTATTCTGTTGTTGGCCGTGAAAACGGAACGATACAGTTCTCTAGCAACCTCTACAACTATTCGGCTATAGGATACGATAGTGTGTTATTTGATTCAGCACAATATGACGATCTAGCAACCATTGAATTAAAAATAATTATTGATACAATTAAAAATAAAATTCTTATTGACGAATTTAAAGTTGAATATTTGAAGTTATTCTTTGCATCTTTAAGATATGCACTACATGAACAAACTTTTATTGACTGGGCATTTAAAACTAGTTTTGTAAAAGCAACTCACAATGTAGGAAACTTATCTCAGAAAGTAACGTATAACAATGACAATTTAGAAAATTTTGAAGATTATATCAAAGAGGTTAAGCCTTATAAGACACAAATTCGTGAGTATGTAAGTTCATACACTGGAATAGAATATTCACAAAGTTCAGTTACTGATTTTGATTTAATTCCAACTATCAATTCTAAATTTGAAGTTGCACCAGTGACTGTGACAGTTTCTTCTACAGGTGAAATTGAAACATCTTCACCAGAAATTACATCGTATCCATGGAAACATTGGTACGATCATGTTGGCTTCACTGTACAAAGCATTGCACTTGTTGACGGTGGCTCTGGATATATAAGTAATCCAGTTGTTAGAATTGAAGGCGGGTACGGGACAGGCGCGACAGCTAAAGCCTATATTGCTAATGGTCGTGTTAATAGACTTGTATTAATATCAAAAGGTACAGGTTATCTTAAAGCACCGACAATTATAATAGATGGTGGACTATCAGTTGATGGCGTTGCTGCCCGTGCAGCAGTGGTAATTGAAAGCGAAGTAGTTAGATCTAATAAAATTGCAATTAAATTTGATAGAATTTCAAGAACATATGTAGTTACTGAGCTTGAAGAAACAGAAACATTTACTGGAACTGGTTCACAATTGCAATTTGTTTTAAAATTTAGTCCTAATGGAGATCGTAGTACAAGTTCTGTAACAGTTAATAACATTGATGTGTTAAGAAACGAATATACTCTGCAGACTAAAACAACTGCTAGTAGAGGATTTACTAGTTATTACGGAGTGTTAATATTAGAAACCGCTCCTGCTCAAGGCGAAATTGTTAGTGTTACGTACACTAAGAATTTTAATCACTTATCAGCAACTGATAGAATTAATTTTTATTACAACCCAACTAGTGGTATGTACGGTAAAGACCTTGCGCAGTTAATGACAGGTATTGATTACGGTGGTACACAGATAACTGGATTAGGATTTAATGTTAGAGGCGGTTGGATGGTAGGCACAAACGGAGAAGACATTGCGCCAGACGCATGGGAATCGTTTGATGCTACATTTGATGATAAAATCTTTTCAGCAGGTGCATCACAATATACATACGATTTAGATTATTCTCCTACAGACGGAGAAGAAAATAAACGTGTATGTAAACGGACAAAGAATTGACGATTCTGAGTTTGTAACGTACCCGATGCCAGGTAAGCCATATGTAGTAATGACGCCAATTATCGGTGATGGCACCACACAGGTCTTTACTTTACCTAACTTAAATTTAACAATTAATGTAAATGACAAAGTTATCTTCCGTAAGAGTACCAGCGATGGCAGTTATACTCCGCTTGAGAATGAGTACGATACGCAGTTAAGTGGCGGAGCATTTGAAGGAACAGCACTGACATCTGCAACAGGTATAGCACCTGATGACATTATTTTAGAAGGGTCTGGCTTAGTTACTCCGTTGACCAGTGCTGCTCCTGAAGAAATTGTTCCAGGACATATTTCAGATGCTGTAGCAATTAAAGTTTATCAGTTACCAACTGCTGGTTCTGCTAAGATAATGTTTAAGAATTTTATCTGTGATGGAGCAACAAATGAATTTAACATGGGTCAAATTCCTGGCAATCTTGCATCTATATTTGTTAAGGTGGATAGTAATATTCTGAGACAAGGTATCGATTACACAGTAAACTGGCAAGATAGTACAGTTACTCTATTAACAGCACCACCGCCTGCAGATAAAGAAATTTTAAGTGTAATTACATTTAGTGTAGCCAGTGAATCATTATTAGATTCTGACTATTTTATATCAGATGGCGCAACATTAGAGTACGTAACTAATGCGCCGTGGATTGAAGGAATAGGATCAGTAGTGTTAGTTGACGGGCTAGCTGTTAATTACGAGCTATTTCAGACTACAGACGCATACGCATCATTAGATAAAGTTGGTATTAGATTTGCAGCAGCTCGACCTGTTAACGAATTAATCACTTATATGATAACTGCTGATGAAAATCAAACAGCATCTATTATTAAAATTGAAACACTGCCAACAGATGGTGTGCTAGACACCTTTACACTAGCAAATCCAATAGGCACTACCGAACCATATGCAAATAATGTTTTAGTAAGTGCTGGAAATTTTATATATAGAACAACTGTAAATGAATATTTTGTTTTAGAAAATAATACATTAGATTATACATTAGCTGCCTATAAGTCACCTCCTTATGTTCCAACACCTACAGATTTTGCAATCTTTGTAAACGGAGCCCAGTTAACATATGGATCTGGTTATGTAATTGATTACTCTGGAGTTACAATTAATCTAAGAGCAGAAGCATATGTAGAAGGAGCAACCTTAACTGTAGCTAAGTTAGCATATGAAAACTATACAATAAATGGTAATCAAATAAATTTTACAACTCCACCAACGGGCACTGTAGAAGTAATATCTTTTTACAATCATTCTGTTGAAGCTATTCAACGTGAAACAGAGTATACTAGTCTAAGCGGGTCATTAGTTAGCGGAACATACGATTATTTTAGAGCTAAACACTTAGTTGGCGGTAAATTTAAATTAAGTAGATCAGTTGTTACTGACGATTACGTTTGGGTTATTAAGAATGGTAAAATTTTAACACATAGCGTTGACTATTATTTAGATGCAGATCATGTTACAGTGAAATTAGCAGCTCCTATGGAAACTACAGATTATTTAGACATAGTTTGTTTTAGTGACCAACATATTAAATCTAGTTATGGTTACATGCAGTTTAAAGATATATTAAATCGCACACACTATAAGAGAATTTCTAAAGCTAAGTCTACACGATTAGCTAGAGATTTACTGCAGAAAGATGCAGAAATTCTACTAGTCGACGGATCAAAACTAAGCTCACCTAATCCTGTATTGAATTTGCCTGGCATTATTGAAATTAATGGCGAGCGTATTGAGTATTTTACGAAAGTAGGCAATACTTTAGGGCAATTACGCCGTGCTACATTAGGTACAGGAGCACCTACTGTACATTTAGAGCACACATTAGTGTTAGACATTGGACCAACAGAAACTATTCCGTATGCTGACACTCATGTTATTGAAACTTCTATAAGCAATGGTAGTACATCTAATGTAGCATTACGATATATACCAACTAGTGTAAATGAAATTGACGTATTTGTAGGCGGATATAAATTAAAGAAAGTAGACTATACGTTATTTGAAGAGTCAAACGGCTATCCTTACAGCCCGGAAGGCGACTCTAACTTTACTGCTGAGTTCTCAGTAAATGGAGTTGCCAGTAGTATTAGTTTAACAGATCAGGCAGCAGCAGACACACGAATTGTAGTGATTAAAAAGACAGGCACCCAGTGGGGCGAAACTGATCTACATAACTCTAACAGTGAGATTGCTAATTTTATTAAAAATTCAGAGGCAATATTTCCAGAATATTTGACAGATAAATATCAGTACACGCTGTCTAATAATCAAAATGACTAATATTTAAGTGGGTAGACGGTATAATCTACCCACTTATTAGTATTAGGTAAATATAAAAAAGAGATCATTTATGCAAGGTAAAGACTTATCAGGAATACACATTGAAGGGCATATTAAAATTCACAATCCAGAAACTGGTGAAGTGTTTATTAATAAGCGCAATGCTATCCACTACGAAAACATGAGCATCTCATTAGCAGAAAGTATTGCTAATGCAGGACAGGGATTCATCTATGAGATGGCATTTGGTAACGGAGGAACTACTATAGATCCTACGGGCATTATTACCTATCTTACACCTAATAGCACAGGAACTAGTGCAAGTTTATACAATGAAACTTATTCTAAAGTGGTAGATGACCGTGCTAGTGTAAACACTGATCCTATTCGCAATAAAATTGAAACTAGACACGTAACCGGCACAAATTATACTGATGTGTTTATCACTTGTTTATTGGACTACGGCGAGCCTAGCAGTCAAGAAGCATTTGACAATGCTACTAGTGCTGATGGTACATATGTATTTGATGAATTAGGATTAAAATCTTATGCTACAGATGGCACTGGCCGACTATTAACTCATGTGATCTTTCATCCAGTACAAAAGTCTCTAAATAGATTAATTCAAGTTGATTACACAGTGCGTATTCAGAGTTTAACTGGCCTTAGTGAGGTAGCATAATGCCATATCAAATTGACCATTTTGACCAACCTAACAACGGAAGTATTACAGTTAACGATTTAGACTTAAATCAAACAACTGATTTAAGTTTTGTAGGAAAGAATCTTCCAGGATATGCCCAAGCAATTGGAGAAAATTTCCTACATTTACTAGAAAATTTTGCTAGTTCTTTCATTGATCGTCCAACAAAACCTGTATTAGGACAACTATGGTATGACACTGGTACTACTTCGAGCCCACCTCAACCACAATTAAAAGTTTGGGATAGTACTAAATGGGTAGCTGCAGGCAATGTAACAAAAAGTATTGCCCGTCCCACAACAGCAGTCATTGGAGATCTATGGGTCGACACAAGTAATCAACAATTATACTTATGGTCAGGATCTAACTGGTTACTAGTCGGACCTCAATTTAGTGAAGGAACGCAGTCAGGACCTAAAGTAGAGTCAATTTATGATACAGCAAACTTACCACGCATTATATTAAACTTTATCATTGCTGGTGAAGTTGTTGCAATTATTAGTAAAGATACATTTACACCAAAAATAACAATTGATGGATTTTCAGTAATCAATCAAGGTGTTAACATGTCAACTAAAGACTTTGATCTTAATGGAATTGTACTTAACAAGTTTTGGGGAACAGCTGATCGTGCAACAAAACTTGTAGTATCAGGGTATGCTGATGGTCTTGATGCAAATAATTTCCTTAGAGGTGATGTTGCAAGTACTACTGACTACGGTCTTACTATTAAAAACAATGCCGGATTAATTGTAGGTGCCGATCTTAATACTACACTAACTAACACATTAAATGGTGCTACAGTTTTAACTAATAAAATTGAAGGTTCTAGTATATTCCTTAGAGTTAATCAAGCAGGAACTTCTAGTGATGTGTTGACAGTCACCGGAACAAGCGTAGGTATAAACAAAACAAATCCTGCAGAAGCATTAGATATTAATGGTAAACTACAAGTTAGTAATGATATAATTGTTACCAGCACAACAGATAGTACAACCTTAAGTAATGGCAGTATTAAAACTGCAGGTGGCGCAAGTATTGCAAAAACTCTGCGTGTAGGCACCGGTGCTCATATTACTGGCACACTAACTTCAAATTCTATCACTCCAGTAGCAAACAATGTACATAATATTGGTACTAATTTGTTACGTTACAACACAATTTATGCTAATAACATTGGCAATCCAGACCTTAGTACAATTTTTACTGGATCTTTTAACGGTGCATTTAATGGTTCAGTTACTGGAACAGCAACTCGACTAGTTAGCTCTACAGATTTTTCTTTAACTGGCGACGTTATTAGTACTAACACAATTAGTTTTGACGGTCAGCAAGTTGGCGGCACTGCAATTTTTACAACTGCATTAAGTTCAGACGTTATTGGTAATAAGATTGAATTGCTTGATTTTCTTTCTACAGATGAACTGCTAGTAAACAGACCATTAACTGGCCTAAGAAAAATAACAAAAACAACGTTCCTATCTACAGTAGCGACAGTGCCTATTGGATCTCTTGTGTCATTTGCAGGAACAACATTACCCAATGGTTACCTATTATGTGACGGTGCAGAGGTATCAATTAGTTCATACCCCGAACTGTTTGCAACCATAGGCACCAGTTATAATGGGTCAGTACCATTAGTAGGTATTGCAACATTTAGATTGCCTGATCTAAGAGGTAGGATGGCCATTGGTGCTGATAATATGAATAATGGTATATCAGTTCCTTTATTACCATCTGGCGCAACATCAGGAACAACTACGTTAGATAAAGACGGAATCCCTGGACCAGTAGCTAACAGAGTTACTGCAGTATCAGCGGATACTGTAGGGTTATCAAACGGTAATGAAGAACAATCAATTAATATTACAAACCTTCCTGATCACGTTCACGACTTTACCGGAGATACCGGCACCCAGTTTTACTCAGTCACTGATTCAACAGATCCTGGATCTATTGCAGACTCTGAAGCGGTTGGCCGTTCAGTACAATTACAAACTGGGTACAGTAAGTTTATGGTAAACAGCGGCAGCGTAGATTCAACAACTACTGATCTACCTTTGAATATTATGAATCCTTACTTAACAATAAACTACATAATTTATACTGGTAGGATTGTATAATGACTTATAAAATTAATAAAACAGATGGAACCTTGCTAACAGAAATTGTTGACAGTACTGTTGACCAAACAGCCACAGACCTCACACTTATTGGTAAGAACGTTGCCGGTTACGGTGAATTTTTTAATGAAAATTTAATAAAACTATTAGAAAACTTTGCAAATACTTCAGCTCCTAATAATCCAGTAACTGGTCAGATTTGGTATGACACTGCAACCAGCAGATTAAAAGTATATGACGGCAACGGGTTTAGAATAGGAAGCGGTCCTATCGTGCAACCTACTGCTCCTAGTATTGTAGCACAAGGTGATCTGTGGATTGACAGTACAGAAAAGCGTTTGTATTTTTATTCATCTGCAAACAACAGATATGAAGCAAGTAAAATATGGGGCGACAGTCAACAAAAGTCTGGATTTGAAGTTGTATCATTATATGATACAAACAATGCACTACGAGTAATTGTTGAATTATGGGCGCAAGGTCAACTGTTAGGAATTTTTAGTAGTAGTACAATAGAATTTACACCAAAGACTGCTATAACTAATTTTACAGGCACAATTAAGCCAGGATTTAATGCTAGTACACTTTCTGGAATGAAGTTTAATGTTACTGCTAGTAAAGCAGACACAATAACAGGACTTAGTGGAGCGACTCTAGACTATACTGATTTTATGAGTACTGGTGGTGATACTAGCACATCCGGCACAGTAGCAATTGCAAACAATCTACCGTTATTGTTGGGACCAAATCAGAATTTTGAAATAGCAACAAATGTAAGCACATTGGCAATTACTAGTAATTTTGGAAATGCTAAAGTAGGAATATTAACTAATACGCCGGAATATACATTAGATGTTGCAGGAGGAGTTAGGGCCACGACTCAACTCCAGCTGCCAAAATACACAACAAGTGCCCGTGATCTTAGAGTAATGACTAGTGCAAATAACGGCGAGCTAATTTATAATACAACAACTGATAAAATCCAGGCTTATGCAGCAGGAGCATGGGTTGATTTAAATTGATTTTGAAACTAAATACATAAAGTTAAGGGGTAGAACTAAATGCCATATAGTATTGATAGATATAGTGGTACAACACCAGTAGTAGTAGAAGATGGTACAATTAATAGTACATTTGATATTAAGCTAATCGGCAAAAATTACGCTGGTTACGGTGAAGTACAAAACGAGAATTTCCTACATTTGTTGGAAAGCTTCTCTGGCGGAAGTCAACCCCCTCGTCCAATTAGCGGCCAAATTTGGTTTGATTCGAC
>Ga0255102_1000131_pt1 | contig 21497 bp, 31 predicted proteins | sample Law_Cont_RepA_0h_FD_188448 | JGI IMG/M metagenome (GOLD analysis project Ga0255102, IMG submission 188448) | Freshwater microbial communities from St. Lawrence River, New York, United States - Law_Cont_RepA_0h | ecosystem: Environmental > Aquatic > Freshwater > River | place: USA: New York... | reverse complement strand
TTTTATATTGACTTTATGACTTTTACAGCTTCTTTAGCTGCTAACAAACCAACAGATTTTTCTTCATAATTGAATATTACATTATACTCACCTTTCTTTCCTGTTCCTCTAGTTCTTCCAAAACCAGTGTTATGTCCAGCTAATGTTTGTAATTCTAAAGCAATGTGTTCTACAATATGACCAAGCCAAGTTCCTTTTTTAACTCTTTTAAAAAAACCACCTTTTCTTCCTACTGAGCATCTATGTTCATTCATCGAAGGTATGTATTTTTTTATATTTTCATAAAAATTTGGAATCTCATTTGATGGAAATTCTTCCCATTTTCCTAAATCTAAAATCATATGAATTAACTTATCTTTGGTATTATGCCACTTATTCTTACCTTCAATTGTTTTTAATTCAACAATTTTGAGATTGGAAATATTAGGTAGTTTTACTTCCTCTTGTTTTTTTGTTTCAAATAATTTGTATGTATCTAAGTATCTCATTTCCAAAATTCTATTCTTATAAAGTTATTGGGCCAAACATCTAAATCAGAAACATCTTCTAAATTTATTTCTTCATATTGGTCATCTTCTTCTATTTCAAATGTGATTCCATAATTAGTAAATCCTTCACCATTCATAAAATCAATTGCTCTTTCAATAGATTCAATTACTATTGGTAGTGGAGTTTGTCCTTCTAATTCATACTCTTCATCTTCATCTACAGTTTGAATAATAACAATCCATTTCCCATCTTTTGAATCAGGTCGGTGAGTTTCAAACCAACAATCAGCCTTCCAAAGAGATTCATCATTAATCTCAAGTAGAATATCTGGTAAATCATTACCAACTGATTCAAATATTTTAGTCTCTTTTAAGACTCTCTCATAGAGAGTATATGATTTTAAATACTTCATCACATCTTCAATAATATTTTTAAGGTGTAATCATATATTGGACTTGATGTATCAAAGTATCTTTCTTTTCTTGAAAATGGCCAAAGAACTTCTTCATAATCTAATTCTGCTGTAATTAAATCTATTCTTTCGTCTAATTCCTTTTCCAGTGATAATAGACTCATACCACCGGTTTGGTGATTGGTAGTTGATGACCAACTTCCAATATCAATTACAATACCTGGTTGATAAGCATTTAAAACATTTTCTGGAGAATATAGTTTTAATTTTCTTATTTCATAATCTTTAAGTTCGGTAAATTTCGAGAAATCAAAGTTTTCACACTGGTATTTTTTATCTGTAACATATTCAGATTCTGGTGTTATTCTAAAACTCACTTCATCTCTTAATCCCGAATGTGATAAAGTCGGCCTTACAATTTCAAAAATTATGTTATGTAAAATATAACTTTTTCTATTTGAGTTATCTGTGTTAAAAACTGGCATTGTTCCGTTATACTTAAGATCATTTTTATCATTTACTCTATCATAATCTCCATATATAACGGCACAGTAAATATTCTTTTCTTTTTCATCTGATAGATTATCATAGATTTCCAGCATTGCATTATTGATATGATTTAAATCAACTTCTGAAAATATTTCAAACATTCTATCAACATGAGATTTTATTTTATTCCACCAACCATCACCTACAAAATGATCAGTCCACCTTTCTAATTGTGATATATCAGAATTAGAAAAATGATTATTTCTAAGATAATCATAGAAGTCAAAAATAGAATAATCTAAATTTACTGACTCATTAAATTGTATATAGTTTTTAATTCTCATTAAAACGGATATTGTTCTTCTTTCTCTTCACCTGCAAAGATATTTATATTAATAGAATAAGCAGATACATCAAAGTTAAGTTTATAAGTTGGATATTCTTCTGATAATCTATTTAAAGCAACTTCAACCTCTTGTAGCAATTCACTATTGGATTTAACACCGTTTATATAGTCAAATATTTTAGATTTTTCAATTTCTTCAGTTCTACGGAAATACGAGCTATTAGATTGATTGATTTTTAAATTTATAGTAATATACTTTTGATGATCATTTTCAAATTGTCTAATTTCCGCCTTATTATCATCTAATAATTCAGCGAAGCACTGATAGATATAATCATAATCTATATCAGTTTTACTCTCATTAAATCTTCTTAGTCTTTTCATAATTGTATATATTAATTTGTCATTTTAAAAAGGATTATTATCTTTGTAAAAATAAATAAGAATATGGCAAAAGAAAAAGACTTAATCAGATTGGAAAAAGAAATCAAAAGTAAAATGGCTCAGATTAAAAATAAAAAATTAACACCATCTGAATCTGGAATTGGTAAACTTTTAAATCTGATAAAAAGTTTTGATGAGCCTCTTTTCGAGAAGTTAATATCCGAGTATAAGAAAATACTGACAGATATTAAAAATTAATAGAATTTATCTTTAAGTTCAAAATCAACAAAATCATCATCATCACTATCATCTTCATTAGTATCAAAGTCAAATCCCATATTAACTAGATGTGACATAATCTCATCTGTTAATTTCATATCAGCATTTCTTTCTTCCATATAGTTATCAAACATACCAACGGTAAAGATTCCTTTCTCATCTTTGATTTTTTGTAATTTAGGAAGTAAGTCTTTAGCTATATCTTCAGCTATATCACTATGTGATTCAAATGTTTTTAAGTATTTCATATTATTTGATTTTTATTAAAGTTTTCTCAACATATTCAATATTAATGTATTATCATAAACATCAGTATCTTGAGAATCACCTCCTGACCACCAAGTTACATCACTTTTATAATCAGATACTTTGTTAATTGTCATAGTTCCATATTCATAAGGTACTTCGAATCCAAATTCATCACCTTTAAATCCATCAATCTCTTTAGAAAAATTACATAGGTCATCAAATGATAATCTTTCATCAACGGATTCATTAAATCTTTTTAAGTATTTCATAATTATTTCTTCTTTTTACTTTCCGCTGGAAATGGACCTAATAGACCTTTGACGTTCCATCCTGGTATAAACTTTTTATTGTGTTTTTCAAAATCTTCATAAGATTCAATTCCTGTATCAACAGCATTTTGATAGTATTGAATATTGGCTCCTTGTTTATTTAAGTCAGATATTCTGTCTCCAATATCAACACCCTTAGTCATTTTTCTAAGTTTATTCCACTGATCTACAGTATGTTGACGAGGAAGTGATTCATTTACCTCAAATTCTTCAAATCTTAATAATCTCATCTTTTATATTTCAATATTTAAGTTAAATTGTGCTGGTGAGTCTGTATCTTCTCTTGTGATACTTACACTCAACTTTTCATCTCCGTGATAAACAGAACAAATCACTTCATAATTTGGAAACATATCTTCAATTGCAGAAGTGACAGCTGATTGTATTCTCATTGTATCAATTTCTCCATACTCTACCGATTGATTGAATTCCTCTTCAGAACTCATTCCAAATAATTCATAATTTTCCGAGTCAATAGATCCATAAGGAAATGTTTGCTTAATTCTATTTTTTTCATCCTCTTCAAGTTGGTCATCATGATCTATGATTTCCAAATTTTCATTTATTGAAAACGATTCAAAAGTTTTTAAATATTTTAATGTTTTGGATTCTACAACCGCTCCTTTAGACATTTCAATCACTTCTTTAGAGGTTGTGGTAAAATAAAGACCATTTTTGATAAATTCATTTCTGTTTGCAATAGAAACTCCATTCTTACCTGGAAAAGCAGTCATTACTGAAAGAACAATCTTATCTCCAATTTTTCCTAATTTGGCACCAATAAAACTTAAGAATGTGGTTTTTTCACCTTCTCCCTGTTTTACTTTTATATTAAACTCATTACCACGAGAATCTTTATAAGTATAAACATTTATAGATTTAAACTCTTCGCTATTAGCATCTGATTGTTGTACATTTTCCACACCAACATCTGTTTTGCTATCTAATCCTAGCCACTTAACTTTTTCAGCTTCATCCGGATTTGTAACTTTAGTTTCACTTGGTCCAAAACCTTTTGTCATTTCAGTTGGTTTATTATTTGAAACTAAATTTATAATAGCTTTTTTTAAATCAACACCTTTATTGAATTTAGAACCAGGAATAGTTTCTTCAACGTGCGCGTCTGTAATATGACTTAAGTCACCTAAAAGTAAAATAAAGTCACCAGCTTCAAATACTGTTGAATTATCAGCTTTTACTTTTCCTTTTAAGAATTGATTATTATCAATCATTGATTGGATTTCTTGGTAAACACCTTCTTCTAAATTTTCAAATATTCTAAGATATCTCATATAAATATTATTTTTTAATTATATATTAAATAAAAAAACCCACTTATTAAAGTGGGTTTAAACAAAAAAAAAGAAAAAAAACGATTAGAAATCATCATCTAAGTTATCAAAGTCGATAGCTTTGTCAGATGCCTTTTGATATTCAGAAACTCTCTTTTCAAAAAAGTTAGACTTGTTTTGTAAAGATAACATTTCCATAAAATCAAATGGGTTTTCTACACCGAAGACCTTTGAACAACCTAATTCAGTTAACCAAAAGTCAGCAACATACTCAATGTATTGTTGCATAAGGTTTGCATTCATTCCGATAAGAGCAACTGGAAGAGAATCTGTAATAAATTCTTTTTCAATCTCCACAGCTTCACAAATAATCTCTTTAATTCTTTCCTCAGTGACTTTATTTTGAACATGTTTGGTGTGTAGAAGACAAGCAAACATACAATGAAGACCTTCATCTCTTGAAATCAACTCGTTAGAGAATGTTAATCCTGGCATCAATCCTCTTTTCTTTAACCAGAAAATAGCACAAAAAGAACCAGAAAAGAAAATTCCTTCAACTGCTGCAAAAGCAATAAGTCTTTCAGCAAAAGATTCAGAGTTAATCCATTTAAGTGCCCACTCTGCCTTCTTATTAACAGCAGGAACTGTTTGAATAGCATTAAAAAGATAATCTCTTTCTTTTGAATCTTTAATATAAGTATCAATTAAAAGAGAGTAAGTTTCTGAGTGAACATTTTCCATTGCAATTTGGAATCCATAAAAACATTTAGCTTCAGGATACTGAACTTCTTTAAGGAAGTTTTCAGCCAGATTCTCATTTACAATTCCATCAGATGCCGCAAAGAAAGCAAGCACATGTTTAATGTAATGTTTTTCATCATTGTTTAGTTTTTCATCCCAGTCTGTTAAGTCTTGTGCTAAGTCAATCTCTTCAGCTGTCCAGAAGGAATGCTCGTGAGTTTTATAAAGTTCCCAGATGTCGTTATATTTTAGTGGGAAAAGTACAAAGCGATTTGGATTTTCAGTTAGTATATGTTCTGTCATAATAATTATTTGATTTAGATTATATATTACAAAAGTGAATAGTTGTTTAGTAAAAATTTATTTAAAATGAAAAAGGGGAGTAGCGAATTCCCCTTTCTCTATAGCACTAAACTATACCGGTCCTAAAGATGGGACTTTCGTCCTCCGGTTATATGATTTATATATAAAAATTAATTTCTTTATTTAAACTTTTACAATATAATCTATAAAAACTAAGTATTAAAAATCTTAAAAATGGTAAAACACGAAATTAAAGTTGAATTAAACAAAACAGAAGAAATCAGACAGATTATTGAAAAGGCTTATTACGAAGAAGGATTTGGAGGTAAAATCATTGGTAAAAAACATTTTCTAACTATAAATCAAGAAGATGATATCAACTGGACAATATTTAATGGTTTACACAACTCAACAGTAAAAATAGTAAATGAAGAAGTTATCGATGGAACTATGAGATTTGTCATTGATGAATCAGAAGGTGATGTAAGACTTTATCCAATATCAATTTATTGCATCAAAGAAGAAGATAGATATATCTTTTATTAAAAAATAATCACATATTTATGAAATTTGACTGGAATGATATTTCAATAGTGCCAGAAACTTTGAGTAGTATCTCCTCAAGAAAGGAAGTTAATCCTACATATAGTGGAAAACTACCTCTTTTCACAGCGCCTATGGATAAGGTAATTGACGAAACCAATCTAAAAACATTTGAAGATTCAAATATTAATATTTGTTTACCTAGAAATGTCAAATGGAATAATATTAAAATTGATAACTACTTCTACTCGTATGGATTAGATGAAATTATTGAACTACTTAATAAAAAATCAAAACTACCACGTAAAGTTTTAATTGATGTTGCTAACGGTCATATGAAAAAATTGTATGATACTGCTAAAGAAATTAAAGAAACTTATGGTGATAAAATAGAATTAATGATAGGGAATATCGCCAACCCAGATACTTATAATAAGTATTGCCAAATAGGCGTCGATTATATAAGAGTAGGAATTGGTGGAGGATCGGCTTGTACGACCTCTGCTAATGTTTCTATTCATTATCCAATGGGTTCTTTAATTTCAGAATGTGCTTACTTTAAATCAGCATATTCTAAACCAACTAAGATTATAGCTGATGGTGGATTCAGAAACTTTTCCGATATAATAAAAGCCTTAGCATTAGGTGCTGATTATGTAATGCTTGGGGGTATTTTCAATAAATGTTTAGAAAGTTGTGGTGATAACTTTTTAAAAGATTCAAATGGTGTTTTCCATGTTATAGACTCAGAAAGAGCCATGACTCATTTTAATGAAGATATTGATGTTTACAAATATTATAGAGGAATGTCTACTAAAGAAGTTCAAAAGTCTTGGAATAAAAATGAGTTAAAGACAGGAGAGGGTATTACTAAATACAATAAAGTAGAGTATACTTTAGAAGGATGGTGTGAAAACTTTACTGATTACTTAAAATCAGCAATGTCTTACTGTGATAGCAGAGTATTAAGTGAATTTATTGGTGAAGTTAAATATGAAATTATATCACAGAACTCATTTATGAGATTCAATAAATAATTACTTCTTAACAAGAACAAACCAAGCTGAGTCAGATTGTCCTTTGATTTCCTCTTCAACTTGAGTTATCTCTTCTTTACCTTGTGAAATTAAATCAGTTGCTTGAATTTTAACACCCCCTGGTAAGGTAAAGTCGTATCTACCAACTAAGTTTCCTAACATTACTTTGGATTGACCAACAACATACTTATAGAATAAGTCATCTCTAAATAAATTTTCTCTTGGTATATTAGCATAAGCTTCCATAATAACATCATATTTAACATCAGTTAAGATATGTATTCTGTGATTTAATTGGTTGAAGTGATGTTTTAGTGTATATTTATTTAACTGGTTTAACATATCAGACATACTATCCAATAGAGTTTTATAAATACCTAATTCACCAATAGTAGTTACATATGATGATAAATAAGGTTGATTAGTTACCCCTAAGTTAACAGATAGGTTTGGTGTGTTAATACCTAATTGAAAAAGACTTTGACCTCTTACTTCATATAAATAAATAACAGATTGAATTTCACAGGGAACATTTACATATCTATACTTAGTAAACTCTTCAGTATAGAAGGCCTCTTTTTGTATTAAGAAATACATTTTTTGAACAGCATATTGATATCTACGATAAAAATACGGTAAACATTTAGCCTCAATAATTTGTCTAACAGATACATCTGGTAGTGTCTTTGGTAAGGCACAAGCTATCGTCAACTCTGTCTGAACCATATCTATGAATTCCTCTATTGTATACCCTCCTTGATAAGGAACATAAGAATCTCCGTATCCGTTTACATCCATATTATATTTCTATTTTACATATATATTAATTTGTAGTTTTCACTTATTATAATTATATTTGTATTATGAAAACGGGAAAATTACATATCGGAACTTTTACTAAATTAGATTCACTAAACGCATCTAAGAAAGCATCTCGTGAAATGGAATTAGAAAATTCTACCGGATGGGTATCTAAACACAAAGTTCATAAATCGGTTAAAGACTATAATCGTAAATTAAAACATAAAAATGAAGTTTATTAAAAATATTAAAGAAATTATATCTTACTTTAATACACCTTTTGTTAGACCAAAAATCAAATTATATATCGGAAAGGTTTCTATTGGCACGCCTTATTTCTTACCAAGAAAATCTATTAAAGATCCTGATAAACCAGGATATTTAAAATTTGTTCCAAAGAAAATTGGATTTGATGTTGTCACTTTAGGATGGAAAACAAAATGGTCTCAATTCAGATTTGAGTGGACTCCACTAATTTCATTTGTTTTCTTTAAATGGCAAATTGCTATAATTGTATCAGCTCCTGAAGAACATCATTATTGGGAAAGTTGGCTTTATTATCAATATGAAACTGATAAAACAAAATCAAAGTCTGATAGAATGATACAGTGTCAAAAAGATTATCCACAAAATTGGTCACGAACAATTAATGGTGTTGAGACAAAGATAAACTATTATGATACTACTATCAAAAAAAAATATATCTTAAAAAATATCGATGAAATAAGAGAAGATAAGTTAAACTCTTTATTTAAATAAAAAAACCTGTTCTTATTTGAACAGGTTTTTTATTTTAATTTATGCTGTAAAATTATTTGATTCTTTTAGTTTCTCTAAAACTGCTTTTTCTTCTTGAGTTACATTCTTTGGTATCTTCAAAGATACTTTGACAATTAAATCTCCTAAACCTAAATTCACATCTGGAATTCCTTTTCCAACAACTCTTAGTTGTTGACCGTGTTCAGTTCCTGGTTGAATAGTAATTGGAATATCACCATGTGGAGTTGAAACCTTTAATTGTGAACCAATGATAGCATCGATAACTGAGACTTCTTTTTCTACTAATAAGTTGTTACCTTCTCTTTTAAAATAGAACTCTCTAAGTTCTTCTACTAATATTTGCAAATCACCTGGAATTCCATCTTTAATATTATTTCCATATCCTTGCATACTTAATACCATACCAGATGAAACACCTGCTGGAATATCAACATTAACTATTTCTTCTTTAGGAATAGTTCCTTCACCTCTACATACTCCACATGGATTTGCAACTATCTTACCAGATGCTCCACAATCTGGACATCCGTGTTCTTGTCTGATTTGACCAAATGGTGTATTTTGAACAACAACTCTTCTTCCGGTTCCACTGCAAGGAATACAATTTCTCACATCTGTTCCACCTTTACCATTACAAGGTTTACAAGATTCTTGTCTTTTATATTTAATTTTTTTTGTGACTCCTTTAATAATTTCTTGAATTGTTAAAGAAACTTTTAGTCTTAAATCACCACCTTTTCTTTTCTTTTGAGTCCAACGACCTCCACCACCTTTATTTTGTCCGAAAATATCTCCAAACTGTGAGAATATATCATCCATAGAAAATCCGTGACCAAATCCACCAAATGGATTTCCACCTCCACCGCCAAATGGATTTGCGTCTGCTGTTCCAAATCTATCATAGTTTGATTTCTTTTCAGGATTTGAAAGAACATCATAAGCTTCTGCAGCTTCTTTGAATTTATTTTCTGCTTGTGGATTATCAGGATTTTTATCTGGATGAAATTCCATAGCTTTTTTTCTGTATGCTTTCTTGATCTCATCATCCGAAGCACCTTTATTAATTCCTAAAATGTTGTAATATTCCTTACTCATATTATTTAAATATTTTTTCTAATTTAATATCTCTATATATCTGTTTAGTTGTATCTGTCAATTTGATATCAACCCATCTGTTATATTTAATAACAAATTCATCTCCATAAATGTTAGCTCTCATTATTGGTAACTCTTCAATTATTTCAGAGAATATTTTTTCTATATCCTTTAAATTGAAATTTTCTTTTTCAGAAAGCCTTTGACAGAAGTAATTCATACAAGGACTTGCAGTATTTATAACATTTGATAAATACTTATCTCCTTTGAATCCATCAGGAGCAGAATCAGATATTTCAATATACCAATCAATCATTGGTTATCATCTTTTTGATTTTTAAATCTCTGATATCTACTTTAATATCATCTGAATCTAAAACCTTTTTTACTAATTTGGCAATATAGTTATCAACTATAATCTCAAGAAATGTTATAGACTTATCAATATATTCAAAAGTTTTTAAACAATCTTTAGAAAGATTTAGATGATGTATTAAGTAATCTATAAACTCATCTAAATCATAATGTAATCTAAATAATTCAAGTCTACCATCATCTTTATAACCTTTTACTTCGGTTATAATTCTATCAGCGACAAATATTTTAGGTGGGTCGATAAAGACTTTTCCAAATACTCTTCTGGTAGCTGGTAAGATAAGGTCTAATATATCATCTTCTCCTTCATAAAGTGAACCAGAAAATTCTGAACCTTCAAATAAATGATATTTTTTATTGATAACATAATCAAGTGTCATTTCAAAATATTCCATCCACTCATCAGTTATACTACCGGTCAATGAATCAATAAGAGCTAATTTATAATCTTCGTTCTTATGAATATCTAAAAATGAAGGTTTGTTAAGCATTCTTCCCTAAAATAATTTTGGGGTATCTAAATGGTTTACCATTTAATGTGTAGCCTTTACTTACCACATCAAACACTTTTTCTTCATCACACGGAATTATTGAAATTACTTCGTGTAATTCCTCATCATATGTTTCGGTTTGAATTATTTCAATACCTTGAGATTTAAGAAAAGTTTCTAACTTAGAAAGAATTAAAGTCATTCCTTCTGAAATTTCACCTGAAGATTTAATAGCAAAAGACAAATCATTATCCATATCTAAAATAGACGTTAACATTTTAACTTTTGTGTTAGTAATTAAATCATTCTTTTCTTTTTGAACTCTTTTTTTGTAATTATCAAACTCTGCAAAAAGTCTGACATATTTTTCTTCAGCTTGTTGGACCTTTTCTTGTAAAATCTCAACTTCAGTTTTTTGAACTTCTTGTTCAACTACTACTTCTTTTTTTTCTTCTTCCATATTAATAATTAAATTTTAAAAGTTTTTTTATATTATTTGAGTTATAAAATTCATAAGTAACATTTTTATCAACAATTTTGTGAATTTCAAGTTTTTCTAATTCACCTTTTAGTGCATTTATACAAACAACTAAATCTTTTAGTGCATTTGCGTAACCGATGTTTGGTTCCCAATAGTCTGGAAATTTATCTAAAAATTTATCAACTGCTATATCAAAAGTTTTCTGTCGAATTAAAAGACCATCTTTTTGTGGTGAGTGTACAGATTTATTAGTAAGTATTTCCACAACATAAGTATTAAATTTGTGAATTAAGTTGTCTGTTTCAATTACTTTGAGAATTCCAATGATAAGTGCGTCTCTTTCGGATATTTGCATTTCTTGATTTTCTTTAAGAATTTTTTCAGCTTCTTTTTCAGAACCTAAGACATAATATACATAGTTGTCCCAGACACATCTTCGAATTAACTCTTCTGGTGTGATTGTTATTTGCATAAATTAAATTATATTTTTAAATTATAGTGAAATGTTAAGACAAAGTTTTTTATTTTACACTTTGATAATTCTATAAATATATCTATATTTGTAAAAATTAAACTTAGATATGGAACTGTCTGAAAAAATCGAATTAAATAAAAAACTTAGATCTTATACCGGTGATAACTCATTTGTTCTTTCTCTGCAAAAGCAATTAAAGACTTCTAAGTATCTAGAGAAAATAGAACTTGGTAGTAAAATGATAAAAGTTTTAAGTGAAAAACAATATTTGGCTGCTAAATCAGCTTTGTCTTAAAATTTATATCTAAAAGAAAGACTTATTGTTTGACCAAAGTTTACTTTCTGCCATTTATTATCCACTGAATCGTATTTTCTATTTCCATTTAAATCCTGAAAGAATATTAAATCTTGGGCTAATATATCTTTGATATTTAATTTTAGTTCAATCTTATCATCTTTGAGTGTTTTAACAAACTGTAAATCTAAAACATTTCTACCTTTTTCCCAAACAGAAGGTTCTTGAACATTTCCAACAATATAAATTCTCGAACCAATTAAATTATAACTTAAATTTATATTAAAGTTATTCTTTTCATTTTGGTAGAACATTCCAAAGTTTGCTATGTAAGGAGATTGACCTTGTAGTGGTCTAGTTCCACCAGAACCAACAAAATGATCTAAATTAACTTTTGAATTAATAATTGACACATTTGTATAAATTGATAAGTCTTTTAGTTTCTTTGTGATAAATTCTAAGTTAGTTCTTATTTCTAATTCACCACCAATATTTTCAACCTTTTCAACATTAGCAAAATAAAGTTCTGGAGCTCCCGATGTTCCAGTTCTATTTATCAACTCAATTGGATTTTTAAAAGTTTTATAAAAACCTGATACTGAAATTATCTGACCAGAACCTGGTAGATATTCCCATCTTAAATCATAATTGTTAATTGTGGCTCTTTGTAAATTTGTATTACCAGATACTATGTTATCTAAAATAAAGTTGTAAAAACTAAATGGTGCTAACTCTCTAAATTCAGGTCTAGATACTGTTTTAGAATAACCAACCCTTACTTTCATTTTATTAGTAACAGACCAAATTAAATTTGCAGATGGTAAAAAATCTATTACCGTTGTATCAATAGTTATAGGATTATTAGTTCCGAATTCTATGTAATTAAATTTTTGATTATATGATTCCATTCTTAAACCACCAACTAATCTCCATTTCTCTGAAAATTTGATATCAGACATCAAATATCCTGCATTTAAAAAAGAATTGGCGTTATAACTATCATCAACGTTTGTTGCTTCATCTAATTTAAAACCACCTGTTCCATCAGATAGTAAACCCATATTTTGTTGAGAGAATATCTCATCTGATCCTAACAGTAATAATTGTGAATTAAAATTTGAGCCATTTGGTTTATATTGAGAAAATCCGAAATTTCTTGATTGAAAATCTCTTTGTCTAAATTGATGCCAACCTCCTAATTTTAACTCACTCTCTATTTTAGATACCTTTACTGGTATTGTAAAATCATAATTTGCAGACCAGATTTGTTCATTTGATTTTGACCAAAACATATTACCGGCTGCCGTTGGAATAGTTCCATTCGATTGAATAACTGCTGCATACTGCTCAGTGGTGTCAGTTTCTAATAGTGAATATTTTCTATAAACAATTCTTCTAAGATTTGGAATATCTCTTCTTACATCAGAAGCTGAAATATTCCAGTTTAACTTCCACTTACTAAACTCATGTTTACCAATTAATTGACTTGTTAATAAATTGTTTTGTGTATACCAGAAGTTAGTAGACTTTTCCCATTGGCGCGGATCATTGTCCATTTCTCTAACTCCATTTCTTATGTTTACCTTATCTTCTGAATTTATAGAATATAAGTTTTTAAATTTTATACTATGATTAGAATTTATTTTCCAACTAAAATTTAGTAGATGTGAATTAAGTATTGTTTTAGTAAAAATAGAATCTTTAAGTTCCATTTTTTGAACCACACCAGTAGATTGTTCTTCAAAGTCTCTTCTTACTGAATTATTTATACTTTCATTATTTTGATAAGAGAGTGCATAAATTAAACCAAACTTACTTTCAGATTTTAATTTCCATTCTTTTCCTATATTCCACTGAATATTTCCAATTGGCAAAGATGTTCTTCTTTCTGTTGACCAATTCCAGTCCATTTTTTTAGACAATTCTGATTTCTCATCTTTATGTAATAATTGATACGCATCTGTTTGTGGAAGTCCATCTGGTAGAGATCTGAAACCAGATCCAAAACCTAAAAAGTCTAAATTAGAACCGTTATAAGTTGAAAAATTTCTAAATGTTGATATTGTATTACAACCTAAACCAACTGAGAGTGTATTAATTTTATCTTTTGTATCAAGAGTTGAAAGATTAATAACACCACCAGCGAATTCACCAGGTAAGTCAGGAGAAGCTGTTTTATAGATTACTAAGTTATCTAACATATTTGATGGAAAGATATCAAATGAGAAAGCTCTTCTATCTGTTTCAGAACTTGGTAAAGGACTTCCATTAATTAGTCCAAAGTTATATCTATCATTTAAACCTCTTATTACAACAAATTTATTATCTTGTATTGTTGCACCAGAAACTCTTTTAAATATATCGGATACTTTTGAATCTGGTGTTTTTTTGAATTGTTCACTATTCACACCATCCATAACGACAGCTGATTTAGATTGCATTCTTAATAGTTCTTGAGTTGAACCTTTATCAATAGTAAAAGTAACTACAACTCCTTCTAATTCTTGAGTTTTGGTTTCTAATTTTATATTGATTGTGGTATCTTTTTTTATGTCAAATTCTAATACTTTGGTTTGGTATCCAATATATCTGACTTCAATCTTTGATTGTCCAGTAGACAAGTTTGCTAAAACAAAACTACCATCAACGTTTGTGATAGCTCCTTTTTGTTGATTAGTGACATATACCGTAACGCCAATAAGCGACTCACCTGTTTGGGAGTCGCTTATTGAACCATTGATTGTTTGTGCGTTAAGTTGTAAAGAAGTTAGGAGAACTATTATTATTAATAGAAAATTTCTCATTTATTAATTATGAATTTTTTTGTTGTGTTTTCAATTTTTATAAAGTAAACACCAGAGTTTAATTCATTAAGATCTAATATAGACTCTGAAGAATTTTCTGTTTTGATTAATTTAGATTGTGTATCGTAAATTTCAATCTCGACATTTCTACTAGAATTTACTACTAAATAGTTCTGTGTAGGATTTGGATAAATTTCAAAGTCAAATGTTTTTTCTGATACTGATAAGAAACCTCCTTCAAATTTACTATTTGTAAAGTCAGCACCTGTTGAAACAGTTGAAGTAGAATCTAATCTAAAATCTGGATTTGCTGAAAAAGCATCTACCCAATTAATATCTGAGATTGTAGAAGTTGTATCATTGTTATTTTGAGTAAAGAATGTAGTAAAGAATTGTGGAGTAGCAGTTACTAAATTAGTTGGTAATTCAATTAATTCATTGTTTGAAAATACTGAATTACCTGATGTGATATTTGTTTCAACTGGTGATCCTTCGATTGATAAACCTTTTTCCCAACCTACTATAAGTGAATTGAATACTGATATAGAAGAATTTCTTCTAATTCTAAAAGCCTTTTCGAATTTTTCACCAACTGGAAGTGTAACTGAACCATCAGCTTTTGCTCCAATAATTGTAAAGTTTGAAAATACAGCCGCTGTCTGTGGTGTATTAGATGATCCTTGAGCGTCATTATCGGATTCAAAACAATTAGAATCACCAGCAGCATCTGAAAGTTGTTCTGATCTTACAGCTAGTCCGAATTGAAGATTTCCTCTATAACCAAAATCAGTATCAAAATCATCATCAACTCCTTTGTAAGCGATTAAATGTTTACAGTTTACAGTTCCACCGAACCACTCAAATGAATCATCACCTGAAAAAGATACTTGAACATAATCAACTTCTGTTCCCCGACCAACTGATCCAAAAGTGATTCCGTTTATTTCTTTATTTGGCTCAAGTGCGATTCCTGCGAACTCAATTCTAACATATTTTAAGATACCTGAGTTATCATTATCATCATTTCCACCGTATTGTGTGTTTGTTGTTGGAACAATTCCTTCAATATTAGCAACTCCGCCTGGTTGATTGTTTGTTGCTTGTCCTAAGATTACCAATCCACCCCAGTCACCTTCAGCTCTATTACCAACAGGTTGATTAGAAGTAAATACAATTGTATTTGTTTCTGTTCCTTCTGCAATTATCTTCGATCCTTTTGTGATGATTAAACTTCCTTGTGTAGAAGCATCTCCTCTTAGAATAGTTCCAGGTAAAATTGTAATGGTAGATCCATTAGTTACATAAACTTTATTTTGTAAAAGTATAACTCCACTTAAAGTTATGTTTTGTGTAATATCACCAGATAGTGTAAGTTGTGTATTTGGATAAACTGTATTTTCTGGATTAAAGTTTGACCATCCATAAGTCCAGTCAGTTGATGTTGTGTTGTCTGTTACCGGAAAAGCACCTTTATAAGATGTTGCTTGCCAGAAAGCATTTTGTGAATAAACAATCCCTGTGATTGTCATCATCAAAATCATAATTAATTTTTTCATAGTTTTTTATTTTTTTTTATCATAATTATATATGATAAAACTTTAACAGTTAAAAAACTATGAATTTATTATTAACCCTTTATTAATAAGGGTTTGGTGTCAATATTGAATATGTTAATAAATGGCTACTAAATTGTCAAATTTAACTTATGTTAACTTAATATTAAGTTTAAATCTCACCAAACCTTTTTATTCTAAAAATAGAACCTATGTTATTTAGCTTAGCTTTGATTTCTCCGATTAGTAGTAAATGAGTTCTATTGAATTGTCTATGTTTTTCTAAATCATCTATAATTGACCAAGTTTCATCAAAATATCTTTTTCTAAATCTTTCAGAAGCTGTGAAAGCATCTGATATATTTTGTAGTCTATCTGCTAGTTTAACAATAAGTGCATCATCAGACATATGAATAAGTTTATCTGCTAAGTATGCCGCTTTATTACCTTCATACTCATCATCTATTTCATCTTTAAGTGAAGTTAATTCTCTAACTAAACCACCAACTCTCCTTCCGAATAAATCAGATATCTCATAAAGACCTACTTCTATATCATCATAACAATCTTCAGCAACATCGTGTAGAATAGCAGCACAAAGAATGTCTTCATCTGTTGTGTGTTGTTTAACAATTGTATTAACTTTTTTAACATGTGCATCAAAATAAGGTTGATTAATAAATCTTCTTACTTGTCCTTTGTGTGCGGATCTTGCAAACTTCCAAGCTTGTCTTTCTTTATCCGTTATAGGTCTATTTGGCATATAAGTATATATAAACTTTCATAAATATAAACAATATAAATAAAAAATAATTATATGAGTAGTAAAGATAGTTACGAAGAAGTAATGTCAGAAAGACCAAGTTACCGTTGGGATAACAAAGAGTATCTTGTAGAAGTTATGATGAAACAATTAGGTATCACAGAAGCGGATTTAGAAAATGATCCTTCTTGGATGAAAGCTAAAGTTCGTGAAATGAACATTGAAAAAGTTTTAGAAAACTAAAAAATTAACCTCACTTAGTTGAGGTTTTTTTATGCCTTTTCCTTATCTTTGTATTATGATAACAAGAGAGAAAATACTACAAGTTCAAAATAAAATCAAAGAAGCAATCGCTCAAATTGAAAAAGACGAAAATGTTAAAATTAATTTTGGTTCATTAAGTTTTAATCCACAAAAGTATTCTACTTCTATGACGGTATCAACTTTAGAGAAATCTGAAAGAGTTGAGTCTGTTCTTGAAAGAACTTGTAGAGCAATTGGTTTCACTCAAAATGTTATCAGCATGACTTTTGATTTTAGAGGTGATAAATATGAAATCACTGATATAAAAACACAAAACAGAAAATATCCGGTGATTGCTACAGAAACTAGAACTAAAAAAGGTTATAAGTTTTCAGTTGATACCGTTAAAAAACTTTTAGGTGGTGATACTCAAATCAATAGAAATAAGAATTTAGATAAATTAGTTGATTAATAATGAATTTATATTTAGATGAAAAGTCATATCATTTAGATTGGGGTTTCCCTGAGAAGATATCATTCTTAAAAAAGAGAGATAGTATCACTTTGAAGTTTCTTATTTATACTTATTCAGAAGAAGAAATTGTTTCTAATAGTCTTCAACTTATGAGAGATAAAAAGAGTGAGGAAAGTAAAAAACTTGAAATTGTTAAATCAATGACATCTGTTCCAACAAATGTATATGTTTCAAAATCAGATTATTATTGGTGGGTATTTGATGAATGTCAATTCATTTCTATTAAAGTAAATCAAGATAAAAATTATTATGACTATCAAGGAAAAGACACCGAAAAGTGGAACTGTGAATTAACATTTTCTTATAAAAATGTTTATGGTTCTAATAAGAAAGCAGCAGTAGATAGAGATATAAAATTAAGAAAGTTATTTAATGAGTAATATATCATATAGAGTTTCAAATACTAAACTCTTTAAAGAAAGAAAAGATTTAGGTATTGATTTCTGTTGGGAAACAGAAAAAGAAGCTGTATTTTCTCGACTCGAAGATGATTTAGATATCTTAGGTGAGTATTATTTATTAGAAAGTTTTAAAACTGGTGAAATATCAGTTACAGACGCAAAGGGTAGTGTGTTAGATAAGACAGGTAGAATATTAAATTTATTTAGACTTAATATATAAGTCTATGAGATTATTTAGATATATGGAATTTATAAAAGAAAGTGTTGGTCAAGTATACTCTATACCCTCTTATGAAGAGGCTGTTGAAATGTGCTCTAAACCAGATGCTGCCTTTTATGAATCAAAAACTGAAGTTGATGGTTTTCCAATAAGTATTTTTAATTATAGACTTGCTCAATTCTCTGATTTTAATCTACCATTAGAAAATAAACCAGAAGTTAAAGCCTTTGAAATGAGAGGTCTTACTTTTGTTTTTAATAAAGATGGTTCTCTTTATAAAAGATTTGTTCTGCTTGAAAAATTCTTCAATTTGAACCAAGTTCCTGAAACTCTTTATTCTGTTGTTAAAAATTATAAAATAAAATTTATTTCAAATAAAGAAGATGGTTCAATAGCATCATTTATAAAGCTACCCAATGGTAGAGTTGTAGGTAGATCTAAAATGGGATTTGATAATGACCAAGCAAATGGAATTAATAGAGTTTATAAAACTAATAAAGATATTGAATCACTTGTTGATTGGTGTTTGTCACAAGACATAACTCCGATTTTTGAGTATGTTGCACCACATAATAGAATAGTTTTAAGATACTCTTCGGAAGAACTTATACTTCTTCGTTTAAGAGATAATAAAACTGGGAAACATATTGATATAAAAGAACATTTAGATAAGATTGCATCTATTAAGATTGCTCCCTTTGAAGATGATATAATAGACTTAGACCATCTAATTGAGCTAACTGCTACTCAAGTAGATAAAGAAGGATCTATAGTTACATGTGAGGATGAGTTTGGTAAAGATTTCTTATTTAAGATCAAATGCCCGTGGTATATTGAACGTCACGGCCTACTTACAACCGACATTTACAGAGAACATATTATCATTGGATATATCTTAGATGATAAGATTGATGATATATTGGGTCAAATTCCAGAAGATGAAAAAGAAGCCCATGAAAGAATTCAAAAGATAATTGAAATTGTTAAAAGAGAAATTAACAAATTGGTTTCTCAAATGACTTTGGCTTATAATGACTTTGTTAAAAGTGGAAGTGATAAAAAAGATTATGCTATTAATCATAGAGTTGGAAATCCAAATTTTCATTTTGTTATGAGTATGGATAAGGCTGATAGATTAAAGTCTATGTCTAAAGAAGACATGTTAGAATATTATGATTCAGTTGAAGATTGGGAAAAAATGATTGAAAAATGTCAACCTTATAACTTGGCAGTTGAATCTATTAAAGATAAAACTAAGAGATTAGAAATAGCCAGAGAATGGTTAGAATCAAAAGATTCTGGGCTATTTTTTAAAGATCCAGAAGAATCAGAAGATAATTAAGAGAGGTTTTTAACCTCTCTTTTTTTATATATAACATATATGAACTATTTAAAATTATTTGAGGCTTGGGTTGAAAATCCTAAATTTTTCAGATTCAATAGAGAAGAAAAGGTTGAAGGCGAATGGACACCGATTGATAGACAAATGTGGGGATCCGAGGAATTTAATAAATGTTTAGTTAGACATGGATTTCCTGACAAAAAAAAATGTATTCATTTTATGGACTCTGTTGCTTTTAACAGAGACTATATGGGAGTCTATGGTCAATATATCTATGAAATCACGGTTGATAATTTGTCAAATTTGGGTTGGTGTTTTGTTTGTCCAATAAATGACTTGTTTTATAAAGGAAACTCTTTTTATGAATCGTTAAGACAAGGTAATTTATTACTTGCATCAATAATGGAAACTCCTTTCAAAGATTTGAGTGTTTTCACTGAAGGAGATGTTGATTTAAGAAGTGAATTGAATGAAATGGTAAAATACTTATTCGAATTTAATCTCATAGGGTCAGGAACAATTGAAGATTTAAAGAAATCACCTCATTGGGGTAAAGAAAAACTTTTTGTTTGGACAAATGATAAAGTCAATATAAAAAAAATTGACTCACCTACAAAAATTAACAAAGTAACAAAGTCTTATAAAAATGAACCAGTAATTAATAGTGAAGATTTTTTAAGTAAAGGTATTCAAAGTAAAGAAATTGGACAGTTTTATCAATCTGAATTTGGTAAAACTTTAAAAAGAGAACAACTTGGAAAAGAAGAAGCTCTTAGACTATTAGATGAATGGGTAAAAACAAGATGAGATATTTAAAAACATATAAATTATTTGAGTCCAAGTCTTCATTAAAGTTTACTAAACAGTCTTCTAAAAAAGGAGCTAAGACAGAAACTTATAATGTTATTAAAGATGGTGAAGTAATCGGTCAGATAAAGTGGTCTTCTAGAATGAGAGGTTATGCTTTTCTTCCTGAAAAAGAACATGATGATGAGATTAAAAAATTCATTAAAGATTTAATGAATAAAAGAAAAAAATCTAAATTGCTTGAATCAAATTGGTATGATATAAAAGACCATATCGATGTGCTTTCAGATATGTCTATGTATTTATGGGATAAAGAGTTTAATGTTCAAGTTGCTGATGAGATTATAAGTAGAGAGCATCAGTGTATCGTTGTTAATATAGTTAAAAAAGGTTCTAATAAATTTACTTATACAGAGATAAAACAAGAGTTATTAGAAATGGTCGGGTATATGGATAGAGAAGGTTGGGAAATTTTAAATATGGAATTTACTCATATTGCAGCCGGTCCTCTTTATTGTAAATTAGATGGTGATAAATTAGTAACTATATCGGGAGAAGAAATCGACTATCAATTTGACCAATTGCTAGTTAAGTTTGTTGAAAAAGATATGAATACCAAATTTTAATACAAAAATGAAAAAGTTAAAAACATATCATATTTTTAATGAATCTCAAATTAACACTGCTCAATTTGAAGAAGATAAATCTTTTATTTCAGATACACTTTTAGAATTACAGGATAGAGAATTCTTCTACTCCATTTCAAATAGTGGTCTAAGTACCGATATCGGAATTTCTGAACACACTCCTTATTTCATAATTGCTGTAGGATACCATACCGGTCGTTTTAAATTCTCAGATGTAAAAGATGAACTACTTCAGATTAAATCTTACTTAGGTGATAGATGGTTCAAGTGTGGCGTTGTCTTTGAAAATGATCCAAAAAGAATTGAGGTTTTTATAGATGAAAAAGATTACGACAATTTAGACAATTGGTTCCAAACCTCAACTACCGGAATCGTAAATTTGGCTGTATTTTTTAATATATAGTCTTAATGAAATATTTAAAGACATATAAATTATTTGAATCTCAAAATTTAGATTCTTTAGCAAATCAGTTCTTAGATGAATATTCTCATCAAT
>Ga0255102_1000129_pt1 | contig 21828 bp, 31 predicted proteins | sample Law_Cont_RepA_0h_FD_188448 | JGI IMG/M metagenome (GOLD analysis project Ga0255102, IMG submission 188448) | Freshwater microbial communities from St. Lawrence River, New York, United States - Law_Cont_RepA_0h | ecosystem: Environmental > Aquatic > Freshwater > River | place: USA: New York... | reverse complement strand
GCTAATAACCCGCAGGTTGACAGGGTTACTGATTGGCAGTATAATAAACACTTAAACACACACACAGGAGCGCAGATGATTACAGCAGACACACTAGAGGTTCTAACAGATTTTGGACCACAGTATCTAACCAGAGCCGCACAGGATGCAGGCTACAGAGGTCCTAACTTCACATCGTGCAAGTTCCTGGGCATCACTAATGGCGGACAGTTCTGCTACATGGGTGTGTTCCAAGTAGAGGGCGGAACAGACAGCACCAAAGTATTCCTTACCTATGACCACACAGAGGATAGGGTCTTTGCAGACGTACAGTTGACAGACTGGGCGTAAGACAGTATAATTAACACTTACACAAACACACAAGGAGCACTAAATGGGAACACGAAGCACTATTGCATTGGAATTCGCAGACGGCACAGTAGAGCAGGTATACTGCCACTGGGACGGCTACTTGGCACACAACGGCCAGATCCTGCAGAAGCACTACATCAATCCTTTCGTCCTGCGTGACTTGATTGACTTGGGCGACATCAGCTCACTGCGTCCACAGATTGGTACCAAGCACGCCTTTAGCCACTTTGGCACAACATTGGACCAAGAGGCATACAATTTCCTCTACGGCGAGATGACCACATTCTACGGACGCGACAGAGGCGAGACAGGTACAAGTGCTAAAAAGTTCAAAGACTACGAGGACTATTTGGCTCATCACCAGTATGAGGAATACGACTACATCCTGCGCAACGTCAACGGCAAGGCCACTTGGTTTGTTTCAGATCACGACGGCGCATATGTTGAGTTAGAGCAGGCTATTATGGACGAACAAGACAACGAGGCCACAGCATGAGCGCGATGAAAGACTTATCCTACGACATTCAAGAACTCTACATTGAGGGCTTCAATAGCCGTGCAATCGCAGAGGAACTGAACTGCCCAATCGAAATCGTGTTGGGTGCGCTCAAAGAGATGAACGTAGAGGACGACAAGTTGTGGATCGGTGATCCGTTCGCAACCATCAACAGTTAATTGTCACCGGTCCGGGCCACTAGGCCTTGCAACTTGATCCTCCTCCGCAAGGACTTGCGGGATCATATCGCCCTGGCACTTCGCCCGGACTGTGTGGCTTTTTTACAACACCCTGTATAACCCTACGGTTGACAGGGTTTCTTTTTGGCGCTATAATAGATACATAGTAAGGAGAGCGCAATGAAGATCACAATCAAAGTACCAAAAAAGCACAGAGAACACATTGTTCTGTTCTGTGCGGGCACACCTTTCAAGCAGAAGGTTGTCAACAGCAAAGTCAAATTCAAACGTCAACCTAAACACAAAGGACAGCATAATGATTGAGATCCAAGGTATGAGTGCAAAGCAAATGGCACTAGCAGACATCATGTGGGCCATCAGTTCTAAAGAAGGCGTGGATGCGTTCATTGCTACCCTGCCCCGTGCAGAGCGACTCGAGTGTGAATTGGTCAAGCAAATGATCCTGTTAGCCTTCATTGATCAATGTGAAAATACCCAGGAAGCTGATAGGGTTATTAAACGGCTAATTGACAAGAAGTGAAATCTACAGTATAATTACTACTTACACACAGCAACTAGGAGAGATACATGAAAGCATTGCAGAACTTTGTAGCACAGAAGAATCACTGGAATTCATTCTTCAATGGCGAGCAGTATGAGATCCAAACTGCTAAGGGTCGTCAGCGCATTGCGGACATGATCGACAGTTCTTTGAGCCCTGAGAACTTGACCTGCGATGGGGAACTTCCTCGCGCAGAGGTCAATCGGAGATACAAGGAACTGATGACTGCCGCAAAGCAACTGAAGAAGTTAGACCCTAGCGTTACATTCTACGAATACGAATCGGAGGTTGCATGACCCGACAAGAGCTCGTTGATCTGGTCCTAGATCAGATCGTGCAAGATGTGCAGAACAAAGACTTCACAGCCATTGAAGAGCTGTTGAACTTTGTTCCAGAGAATAATTTGAAATCCTTTTTATCGGAGATTCCATATGCCTAATTGGTGCAACAACTCGGTAGAGATCTACCACGATGATCCTAAGATGATTGAGCGGGTGCGAACTGCGTTCAATGGTGAAGGCTTGCTACAAGAGTTTATTCCTGTGCCAGAAGACCTTCGTAACATTGTAGCAGGTTCAGTTCCTGTTGAACAAGAAGCAGAGCACAAGCTCAAGGAAGAATTCAATCGTATCACTTACGGCTACACTAACTGGTATGACTTCTGTGTCAACGAGTGGGGTACTAAGTGGGAGATTGGTGCTGATGGTAACCCTGCACAGGACATTCCGGGTGGATTGATGTTGGGCTTTGACTCAGCATGGAGCCCACCTATTGCGGCCTACGAGAAACTATGTGCTATGGGCTTCCGTATCCGTGCTATGTATTACGAACCCGGTATGGCGTTTGCAGGCGTTTGGGAAGGCAACGAAGACGAAGCCAATGACGACTACTACGAGTATGGTAGCATGGACAGTAAAGAGATTGCTGAGACTTTGCCTACAGAACTAGACGAAGCATTTGGTATCAGTGAGTCAGCGGCTGAGTGGGAAGCAGAGAACGCTGAAGACGAAGAAAACATCGACATCGATCTTGATGGCGGAGTGAGTGCGGTAAACGAACAGGAACAACAAAAATGAAAACAAATAAAGAACTAAACAAAGACCATGCAGGTCGTGAACTGCTTCGGGTGCGCCCAAAGCAACCTGTATACGATTTCCAAGCTCTACAGGCTGTGATCCGTCAATGGATCCTAGGAACTAAATGAGCCGGCTAGCATTATATGGCCGCCCTTGGGTCGTGTTTGATGCTAAGAACAGAGAACACCGTCAATGGTTTGCCGAGTTCAACAAGTCGGGTGCGTGGGGCAAGTGTCCTGTGCGATTCGTAGTGAATGATGATCACGGCGATCTGATTACCCAAATTCAACGAGAATTGATCCAGTTCTATGTGGATAAAGAGTTTGGTACATTAGAAAAGCCAAAGATGCGTCCAAAAAGTGTTGTAAAATTACAACAACGATTTGGTTGACAGGTTGGCGGTTTGGCACTATAATTAATGCTTACACACACTAAACAGGAGCTAGATATGCAAGCAGTCGCAACAGTGATTACAGAGCAGTTGGTACAAGACGCAACCAACGAAGCAGGCATCCAAGCCCGCACAGCCGCTAAGGCATTCCACGCCAAGCATGGCGATCGTGATGCTTGTGGTTTTGCTTGGGTAAACGTCTTTGGCGTTCGCTCAAACTCAAAGTTGGGCAAGTGGTTGCAGGCCGCAGGCTTCCGTAAGGACTACACGGGTGCATTAAGCCTGTGGAATCCTAGCGGCTTCCCTACACAGTCAATCAGCATTTTGGAAGCGGGTGCAGAAGCCTACGCCCAAGTATTGAAAGACAAGTTGGGATTGGACAAGGTCTACGCAGGTTCGCGTTTGGACTAAACGAATATGGTTTGGTTAGCCAAAAGTCATTGACAAATGGCTAGCCAGACTGTATAATAAGACATGTTCAGAAGAACATATTTTTACACACACAGAAGGAAAATTAAAATGGCTACAGATAAATTGTTTACAGTCGCAGGTGTTTCTACTCTAGACGGTGAGACCAAAGTTCGCTTTGCGAACGATGAACTCCGTGTCAAAGTACTTATGAAGCACGGTCACACTAATCCTATCCTTATCGCATTGCCCAACGCAATGACTAAGTTAGAGGCAGTTACCTATCTCCAAGGGTTGGACGAGTTCCAAGGTGTTGCGGCTCAGAGTGCTATCGCTGATTACCTTGATGCTAAGACTCCTAAGGTTAAGTCAGTGGCTACGCCTACTGCTACCAAAGCCAAGTCACCTGCTAAGGTTAAGGCAACTGCAAAGGTTGCCGAGAACGAAGACGCTCCGTTCTGATCTACTACACCGTAACGCATAACTGATTAAATAGAGTATGCGTTACGGTGTATCATTTTCAACAGACTATTTCGACGGGTGCGTGGTTATCCGTGATTTCAAGAGCGTGCCACAAGGGCGAGTGTTGGCAATTATTCCTAGAGATAACAGGCATGAAGCAGAGCAAGAAGCTCAGCGAATTTGCGATCTACTAAACAAACAAGAATCATGATTTGGGTCCAGTACGAGGTTTGGGGCGTCGAAGAAGACGGTCACGAGGAACTAATCGAAACAACCAACAGCCTTAAAGAAGCTAGAAAGATAGCAGAACAGGCGTTGACAGATCAGATTGTTGAGTGTATAATATACAAAGAAGAAGATGGCGAACTCTACGAAGAGGAAGTCATTGTTAAAGAATAACGTCAGTGTGGTGAAATAGGTAGACACAAGAGACTTAAAATCTCTCGCCGCGAGGCGTGCCGGTTCGATTCCGGCCACTGATACCAACAGGGCCGTTAGCTCATTTGGTTAGAGCAGAGGACTCATAATCCTTTGGTGGAGTGTTCGAATCACTCACGGCCCACCAAGTTTCTGGCGGTAGTTCAATGGACAGAACAGTAGCCTTCTAAGCTATCAATCCAGGTTCGATTCCTGGTCGCCGGACCATAATACCCATTCGATTGACAAGGTTTCTTTTTGGTTGTATAATCAATACATACAGACACAAAAGGAGCGCGATATGGGTAAGGTTTTAAATTTTCGTCCAGTGTGCGTGAATCATGGATGCAACAAGCCAGTGATGCAAAAGGGCGGCACCATTGATAATCCTACAGGATGGCGGGTGCATTGCGGCCACTGCCAGAAGGCATCCTATGGCGGTCACGCTCATGCTGTGGGTGTTACCCCATTCAAAACAGGTCAATGCTCTAATCAACAAGGTCGCTTAGGATTCTCCTGTGTCATTGATTGGAAGCTGGCTAAGGCTCAAGGCTTGACCATTGCCACAGAGATCGATCACATCAACGGCGATCACATGGATAACAGACTATCGAACCTGCAGGAACTTTGCCCAGTATGCCACAAGATCAAAGGGCAACGAGAGGGAAACTATGATGGCTGGCGCAATTACAGGGCTGGTTGACAGTCTAGCCAAAAGACCTTATAATAGATACATACAGAAAAGGAGCGCGATATGGGTTACAAGGTATTGAACACTGTGGACAACATGCGTGACAACTATGGCCCACGCAAGGGCTTAGAAGGTCCTTACAACTTCAACGGCAGAGTGTTGTATTATGACAACAAAGAGGGCAAGTACTATGACCCACGCTCTGACTTCTACATCAGTCACAGTGAATACTTCCAAATCGTAGGGTTGTTGACAGCTTGAGCTTTTGGCAGTATAATAGATACATACAGACACAAAGGAGCCCAAATGTTTCATACAGACAATCAAGTAGAGTTTAAAGAGATTCTCCGCAAGTTCACAGATGCCACTTATAAGAATCACGGCACACACGCCTACGCCGCTGGCTACTTAGAGAGCATGGCTGTGCAGATGCTGGCGCTGATGAGCAAGCGCGAGCAAAAGGGTTTTATTGACAGCATGAACAGTGTTGTTAAAAAACAACAACAAATGGCTTGACAGTTTGGCATAAAGACCTTATAATAGATACATAGACAGCAACAAGGAGCGAACCAAATGGCTAAACTATTAATAACCACCCAAGTGTACGAGAACTACGGTGCCCACGATTGGGACGGAGTCGGTCAGTGCCCACAGTACTGGAAAGCCAAGGGCGGTTCAGACTACGTGGTCAAGAAGGTCAATGTCAACAAGGTCACAGAGACTGTGATGGGGGTGCGTGGTCAGATCGAGTGCGACAACTATGCATTCCGCGAGACTATTATTGATTGGACCATCGTGGCTGACGATGCGCTTACAGAATTTGAGCAGAGCCAGTTGGCTTACGAGGGCAAGATCCGTTATGGTTCTAAGGAGATCACATGGTAAATCAAGCAGTCATTAACCTGGCCATTGTGCTGGCGCCTATATGGATTATGGGCTTGGCACTTTTGGTTGACTGGTTAGTCAATTGAGTATATAATACATACATAGACAACAAGGAGCAGAGATGAGCGTAAGAGAACACATTGTTATTGATACCCGCCACGGTGGCCCATACGATCGCGGCATGGCAGACAGCTACTACCGCAGAGGCAGGACGCCACACTACTACATGGCCGACACAGGTAGCTCACCTCGTGTAGGCTACAAGGACATGACGCCCGATGAAGTAGAAGCCTACAATGCAGGCTATGATGACAACGAAGAAGCTGGTGACTATAAGGAGTGGTTATGAAACTGTTTGAAGCTACTGTACGCAGGCCCGATGGCTCAGAGTTCAAAGACCGTGTGGGTGCTAACGATGCACAAGAAGCCCGCAGACTGTTGCAAGAACGCCACGGCCCCCGTGCTATTCCATATGTGCCGCATATGATTCCAAGTTAACCCTACGGTTGACTGGGATATTGATTGGTGCTATAATACATACATACACACACAAAAGGAGCGAGAGATGACTAAAGTAAATTATGACCGTTTTGCTAGTTTTGACATTAACGAGTGCTGTGACCACTTTGACAGTGAGAAGCAGAGCAACTGGAAGAAGATTGGCAAGTTCATCGTAGCAGATGGACAAGAGTACGCCCACATTATGGAAACAGAGTTTGACTTTGAAGACGTAGGTGATGGCGAGTACGAGGCCTTCCAAGCAGGTGTTAAGTATGCACTAACTAAGATGAACATTGCATTTGAGGCGGCGGCTGTGGACTTGCAGATCTGCGAGGTAGACTTGGTAGAGAGCATGGGCTTTATTATGGTACGTGCAGACGACGAGCCCGAGGACTTTGTAAAACGGGTTATGAAGAAGCCCGTGATGATGGTTGACAGCTGGTGCTAAAGATAGTATAATACATACTTAAACAACAAATAGGAGCGAGCATGTTTAAAATAGTTTTGGTAAGTTTGGTTATCGGTATTGCTATTGTGTCTTGTGGTAATGATACATCGGCTACCGCCGCCTCCACCGATACACGAATGGATTGTGGAAATCGAGAAACAAAGGCTATGATTGTTTATATGGCAAAAGAACGGACAGGAGCGCACAATCTGTCAGACAGTACTGTTGCCTCTATGTATTGCAAATAAAACACAGGAGCGTGACTATGCGTACAGTACAAGAGATCAACCAAGCTATCATGTTTGGCAACTTCACCAATGTAGAGTTGTCTAGCATCATTGATGCAGTCAAATGGAAACGTGCTACCCTAGCCAAACTGACCAAAGCCTCTTTGGCAGTAGGTGATAGTGTAGAGTTTACCAGTTCAAAGACAGGCATGACCTTGATGGGTCGTGTAGAGAAGATAGCTATTAAATATGTAACAGTGCGTACCAATCAGGGTGCGTGGCGAGTGCCTGCTAACATGTTGTCCAAATTGGATGACTTAGTAGCCGCTTAATAGTATAATAGACACACACAAACACACATAGGAGCGAACTATATGACTAAAGGATACAGAGTTTTGAGCTTAGAGACAGCAAAGAGCAAGCCAAGCAAAGCCACCGTAACAGGCTTTGACATTGACACAGAAGCCCTACGTGCTAAAGAACAACAGCTGGCGCAGGTCACAGACGACGAGATCATGGAACGTTTGCGCACACGTTTTACCATTCTGGACGACATGACACGTGCCGTTAAGAAGGGTGATGTACGTGCTATGATCGTAACAGGTCCCCCGGGTGTGGGCAAATCCTTTGGTGTTGAGAAGGTACTGAGCAAGCACGATGTGTTCGCAGACGTAGCACAGAACGAGAAGCTGAAGAAGTACGAAGTGGTCAAAGGTGCTATGAGTGCTATTGGCTTGTACTCAAAGCTGTACGAGTACTCAGACAAGAAGAGCATACTGGTGTTCGATGACTGTGACTCAGTCTTGCTAGATGACCTTAGCTTGAACATTCTTAAGGCAGCATTGGACAGCTCAAAGAAGCGTATGATCCATTGGAACACAGACAGTCGCTTGTTGCGTTCAGAAGGTGTGCCCAACAGCTTTGAGTTCAAGGGCGGTGCAATCTTTATTACCAACATCAAGTTTGACAACGTTAGAAGCAAGAAGCTACGTGATCACTTGGAAGCATTAGAGAGCCGCTGCCACTACTTGGACTTGACTATTGACACAGAGCGTGAGAAGATCTTGCGCATCAAGCAGGTGGTAACCGAGTGCGGTATGCTAGACGACTACGAGTTCAGTGACCTAGAGAAGGAAGTCTTAATTGACTTTGTAGATGATAACAAGAAGAAACTGCGAGAACTGAGCCTGCGTACAGTACTAAAGATAGCAGACTTAAAGCGTAGCATGCCCGGTAACTGGCGTGCTGTTGCAGAGGTTACATGTATGCGTAGAGCATAACTGTAGCAGGGTTAGGCCCTGTTAGTACACGTAGGTCCGATTCGCTCCCGGCAGTGTATTTAGCAGGCTAATCCGTGTAAACACTGAGAGGTGTTTCAAATCCTAACTCTTCCGATTCGCTCCCGGTAGGTTAGGATTTTTTTTCTCTCTGGTGGCTGGCCGGTGAGGCACGTGGTGGGGTCGGGGTATACAAATACAATCTTAATACTTACTTACTATGCGCTTAACACCCCACATGTGCTAAATCACCACCACAGAAAGAAAAGTACTCCACCTAAATTTTTTGCGCGGTAATTTTTTACGGGCTGTAGACCCATTTCGGGCTAGCGTTCTTTTATAGTAGATTCTACGTTATATACGAGTTTCTTTAAAAACCTCTACTGCGAAGCAGTGTGCTAGAGCGTAGCTACTAGCACTGATAGTAGTTATACGCGAGCCAACTGCTTAATACGCTCTAGTTCATCTGTTGCTGTAGCTGTACTTGCTACGGGTGCGGTTTGTGGAGCCATCTTAGCTTGTAATGAAGCAACTGCATTACCAGCACCCTTGTTTACATTACCTACTGCTCCAGCAATGTCACCTTGTGCTAGACTGGTCACAGCTCCTACACCTTTAGCTAGATTAGCGGCAGTACCACCAGCAGATAATGCGGCACCTTTAACGTCACCTTGTGCCAGTGCTGATCCAACATTAACAGCTCTAGCTACTTGTGCTAATCCACCACCTACTGCACCAGCCAATGCATTTAATGCAGTCTTACTGTCACCAGCTTCTATAGCATCAGCGGCTGCGGCTATAGCTTTGATCAGTCTAGTCTGTGGTATAATGTCAGTTACCTTATCCAGTATAGGATAAGTTTTCATCCAACCCGTTAGCTTGTTTAACAAGGTCTGTGGTTGTTCTTTAGTTGGGTCTATTGTGCCTATGAGTGCTTGTATATCACTGATGTCTTTTGGTGTAGGTTCTGCTTCTGTGGCTGCAGGCACTGTAGCAGGAGGTTGAATCAGTTCTCTTAGTAACATAAGTGTATTTATCGATTGGACTATTTGGATTAGGTTATTAACTAGGGTTTTAACTGTTGTAAATTTTGTTTTTGCGCTTCGCCGCTTCGCGGCTGGACTCTGGCGCCGATCTGAGAGGGGAATTGGGCTGGTAAAAAAGCCCCTGTATAAAGAGGGGCTCTTTGGAGTCGAAAAAGCCCCTAGGCCTGTGCTTCTCCCCAACGTAGAATAATGTTAGCATTGGTATTGGCGCCCGCCACCTTGTACACATTGATGGCCAATACGTCTGGACCATTGGGGAATGTACCTCGTCCCCCAATTGTAGTACTGGTAAGTTCTTTTAGTGAATCTAAACTTAAACTACTGCTTTCTCCGGGGTTGGCCACGAATGAAAATACAGTTTCCCCAGGTAGGGCAAACAAGCTACCAAATTGGAATGTCACTGTACCAGCTGCTGCAATAGTTGTGGTTGATGACTGCGTGAATGTCACACGATAGATAGTAGTACCGCTAAATGTCCTAGTGGTAATAGTACTTACGCTGGTACCCGCTGGGAATTTAGTATCTGAGGTGGCAACCCTAGTGTTAGCAGTGGCTCCACTGCTTAACCAACTAGTTGAAGTAAAGAATAAAAAGTTAGTACCTACATAGCTGGCAGCTGAACCAGCTGCAGTCACTACCACCGTTTGATCATTACCCGAGCCTGCTGTGCTGTTGCTGTTGGCCACAGCACTCATAACAATACGTGTATGACTCACTGTGGCCAGTGTGATATAGCTACGAGTCACACTGGTAATGGTCTGTCCTCCAGAGACGAATGTGGCCAAACTTAATCGATCGCCAACAGCAATACTGGCAGCTCCTCCTAGAGAATCATAGGCAGCGTCAGTGATCAAGAAGTCAGTTCTACCTGTGCTAAGAGCTCGTAAATATGTGGCGGTGGCTGCAGAAGTCACTGTCACTGTCACGTTGTTACCCGAGCCTGCTGTACTGCTGGCAGTGCCAGCACTACTCATCACTATACGATTGTAGACAGTTCCGTTGATTGTAACATAGCTGGCAGTGATACTACTGATAGTTTGGCTACCTGTGATAACGGTAGTAGCACTCAACGGGTCAGTAACTGCACTAGTGCCCGTTGACGTAGTTAAAAAGTCTGTTCTGGCAGCACTGATAGCTGACGCATACGTAGATGGCAATTGGAAAGTTAATGTAACGCTGACGTTGTTGGAACCTACAGTAGTGCCTTGAGTACTGTTGTTAGAGCCATTGGCTGTCATGAATATACGTGTGTAAGATATGCTACTATAGGTGATAGCATCTCTCGTCACACTATTAATACGCTGGCCGCCGGAAATAAAACTGGAAGCAAACAGTGAATCACCACCGCCACCTGTAGTAATTGTAGTTGTCAGTGCATCGTATTGAGAAGTGGTAATATAAAAGTCAGTTCTGTTGTTGGCAATGGCTCGACGATAGTTGCCACTTTGGAAGACAAAATCAAAACTAATAGCAGTTAGTGTAGCTGTGACACTGCCCGCAGTAAACGACACGGCTGTCACACTTTGTGTACTAGCGTTAAACGATTTAGCAACCAAATTGGCAGTAAAGGCGCCCTGTACCGTGGCAGTGGTTGTAGACAATGCACCTGCCCATGTTACTGAACCGCCTGATGCAATCTGTGCAAAACTAGGCTGTCCACCAGCAGCCTGTCCGGCTAGTCCAGTCCAAGTAATTAACGTAGGATCGGTTGGGTAGTTAATAGGGTTCAACACACCCTCAACAACAATACCCCCTGCATTGTTTGGTGTAACGCCGGCCCAGGTCAAGTTAACGCCGTATGTTCCGCTAGAGCCCGTGCCAGATCCGAATTCAGGTGCAGTTGAACTAAATGTTCCAGTGCCGGTAGCTTGATACCAGTTTTTAACACCAGCAGCGGTTGTGCGTGTGTAATACTGTCCACTTGTTGCAGTACCACCACTAGACCATGTGTTGCCTATAAACGGATCTGCTGATGACACCGGATCGCTGGTAATACTAATACTTGACAGTAATAACTGCGCTCTGTTTAACAGTTCTTTTTCACCTAGGTCTCCAATGATAGCGTTACTAACACTTGGTGCTAGGCGAATCAAGAAGGCTGTTTTCTTATCCAAACTAACTGCTGTATTGGTTGCAGCATAGTTAAAGATGTAGCCACGATCGCTGTCAAACTGTCCATCGATCATAAATGCTGAACCCCAGTGACTGATAATAGGAGTAATAGTATTAGATACTAGCACAACTCCTGATCTAATAGTATGTGTTGCAGCCACGCCAGCTGTGAATGTACGCTGACTACCTGCAGTAAACTGTGTTAGACCTGATGCTCTGGTACAACCTGTTAGTGCAGTATCAGTTCGTCCAGTAAATCGTATTAGTTCATTGTCAATATACACTGTACCGCTGTTAGGGAACCAATAGGTATTTTCTAAAGGTATAGTTGTTTGACTGCTGGTCATTGCTTCAGATAATCTACTAGTAGCACCTTCGTTAGTAACTTCGTATCGAACAGGCTGATTACCAGTACGCATGTATGCTTCAGAGTTCACGTTTGAATTGCGGAATCTGTTGGCAAATAAATAATTACCGTCACTGCCCCTTAACATAAAGTCAATAAATCCTGCACCGTACCATGTATGTTGAATACCGATCATCTGCATCTTGGTAACGTCAAGATTATAACCGCTAGGGCCCGTACCGTTTAGTGCATCTAAATTCCAGTCTTCTTGAGGAATTTGTAGATCAACTGTCTTCATCATTTTGGCATCAGTAACGTTACTAACTCCACGGAAGTCAGGGGTTACTGACAAACTGGTGTTACTGGTAATATTACTAACCACGTGAGTCATTCCTCGAATAACCACACGATCACCTGCTGCTAATTGTTCTGTAAATCTAGTATTTGTACCAGTAACTGTACTTGAGTTAGAATTGATAGCAATACTTCCAGTTGTCTGGAAAGTGCTTGAACGACGCACCACAGCCATTCTTATTCCGTCATACTGCCAGAACATGCCGTTTTGGTCATCAAAAATACCTGCACGAATTGTGGCCCCGTGCCAATTTTTAACAGCCATCTGACAAGGACTACCTAATACTGCCGGAGTAGCACCTAGTGTAGTCTGTGCAACTATTGATAATTGACGTTCGTTTGTAATATCAGTAACAGTGTATGTTCCGTTGTAACCAGTGGTTATAACTCCGCTGACAACAATAATACCGCCAACTTGACACCCGTGATCAGTATCGTCAGTTATTAGTGTAATGACAGAGCCAACTGTGGTACCAGTAGCAGACATTGATCGTATGTCATAGCTTGGAGCAAATAATGCGCCTGTGTTGTACGTAACTCCTTTACCTGACTGGTAACGAATATATTTCTTACTCATACGCAGTGCATTTGCACCGTGACTTGGACTAGCAGTACCTAATTGTACGCCGCCGTCGAATGCTCTGTGTACAAAGAAACTATCCGGTCTTCCATATACCACTCCTACTAAGGTATTGTCAATAGCGCCAGTTGCTCTAGCAGTATATCTAATTGTGTTAGCGTCAGGTACAGCTTCAACGAAGAATGGACCAGCTGCCAGCTGAGCTCCGGTACCTACACTAGATATAGAAGTGGTAATTGTACAGCCCGGAACTAGGCCGTGAGGGGATAAAAACGCAACTTGAATTGTACCGATCGCGCTATAAGTAAGTCCAGTATTACCACTGGCTATTTGGCTTGTAGTCACTTCGCTGATTGTAAACGCACTATAAAAATCTTTAGTTGGTGCAGTTATAGGAGTACCAGCAGTGGTTACGCTCTGTATTGCACCACCTGCTGTTACAGTGGCTATATCAATTGTTGCTGCTGTACTTACTGTTGATACTGTAAATACGCCATCGTATTCTGTAGCAGATTGTATATCAAGTGTAGCATTGCCACCACCACCGGGTACCGATAGAGTATTACCTGTAGTATAATTTGTACCAGAGCTAGTTACAGTAATGCTAGTAATTTCACCGTTGAGTATTGTTTGTACATTAAACGTGGCATTGCCGCCGCCACCGGGTACTGTTAGAGTATTACCAACTGTATAGCCAGTACCACCATTAACAATAGTAATACCGTTAACACCGCCTGCACCGTCGTCGGTAAAGTTGATGACCGCACCTGAACCGCTTCCGCCGGTCGGACTAACTGTGTTTGTAGCAGTATACCCAGTACCTGCTACAAGAGCGTTTGTGGCAGTAATTTCCCCAATAGGATTAGCAACAATATCAACTACTGCACCTGATCCACTTCCACCTGTGGGACTAACGCCGCTTGTAGTAGTGTAGCCAGTGCCTGCATTTAAAACATTAGCAATAACAATTACGCCACGGGCGCCAACACTGAGTACTCTTACAACATCGCTAGGCGAATAGCCTGTTCCAGGATTAACAATGGTAATACTTGAAATACCACCAGTTCCGTTATCTACTATATTAACAGTAAGTCCTGTACCTGATCCGTTAGTTGCTGTTGATAATCCATTTGCAGTTACATAACCAGAACCAACTGGATTTGTTGCACTGTAAGTTAAAACAGCACCAATACCCAACGGATTAGTAACAGTAATAGTTCCACTAGCTGAATAACCGCTACCCACGGCATTTACAGCAATCGCAGTCACAACCCCGCTAGAAGTAGTAAGATTAACGGTTAATCCAGTACCTGCCGCGCTAGTAGTAGCAACTCCTGTTGCTGTAGAATATCCAGATCCGCCAATTAAAGATGCATTATCAAAAGTTGCTACAGAATTTACAGGAGTTGCAGATGCTACAGTAATCGTAGCATCATTAGTAGGAGAAGTACCCCCTAACTGTGCACCATTTATAGTAATAGTATTAGTTGCTACATAACCAGTACCCGTACCAGTTACAGTTGTTGAATATGTGCCACCGCTTCGGGCAATGGTAAATTGTGCTGCACTACCTGTTCCGCTAGTTGACTCTTGAGTTAAACTTGTATAGTTTTGAGAACTGCCTGCAATGGCACTAGTTAGAGCACTGCTTAGACTAATAGTATTGCTTACAATATTAGTAACAACTACACCTACACCATCGCCTCGATCAAATAACATTCCTGGACTAATACCGGATGTACTGTTAACTACAATGTCAGTTGCACCAATACTAGCAGCCGATGTTAATGCAGTAGATGCTGACACGCCCCCGTTACCAACTACGCTGGTTACTTGCGTACCAGTATTAACACCAGTGCCAGTCAGTGGTGCACCAATTGGTGGGATTGTTCCAGTGAATCCAATAGAGTCACGGCCGCTTGGAGTAATTAGTGCAGTGGTAATAGTTCCACTACTACCGCTAGAGAATACACTGAACGTTGGGGTGCCAATAGCTGATCCAGTATAAAATCCGCCTTTTCTCAGCTGAGTAGCCGATGTAGCTAGAACTTGTCCATTTGTACCAACTTTAGCTTTTGCATAATAACTTAGTGTAGTATCAGTCTTTGCTGAGATTAAGAATGTACCTTCTGCTCGACTAAATCCACTAATTGTGTTATTCAATGCTTTAATTGTAATTGGGTCACCAACTATCAAACCGTGAGCAGTAATAGTAGTAACTGTAATTAAACTAGCACCGACATTACTAGTTGCACTACTACCGTCAGTTATCACTGTGAGAACTGAAGTATCTGTACCAGGAATTTCATAGATACTAGGATAGTTACGCATCTGTGAAATGGCCTGCCACTTAGTAGGCTGGAGTCCATACTCAAAGTCAGCGTCTAACATACTCTGCGGAATGCCAACTTTCATACGTTCCATTGCATCTGTTGCAATAGGATTTAATCTTACAGCTTGTTCTTTACCTTCGACAAATATTTGAATATTATCAGTAATCATCATGTTACTGGTATCAACATTAAACGTTAATTGTGAAATTTTATCATTAGCATATAGTGCGCCACCAAAATCTGAATCGTATTCTTCACTATATGTAACTTCGGCTCCTAGTGTAGAGTCTGCAAAGTTAAACATAATTTGATTTCTTGATGTGTTAGTAATTAATAAGAAATCTTTTAATTTAAAATATCCAGGAACTTTAATGTATCCTCTATTTGAAATTTCAGTAGGAAGAAAACTTAATCCTCCTGTAATAACGTCAATAATAGTGTTGCTTAGTTCTTTAAGACGAGTATTTGCAAATACCTCTGGTACATTTGCGTTATCTAATACTTGACTAACTAAAATTTGTCTAGCAGTAAATGTTACATTATCCCAAATATAATTTTCAATTAAATCTCGAATAAATGTGTGTGTCTCAATTTCAGGTTGACGATCACCATCAACCTGAGCAACACCGTTTTCCCAATATTTGCTGGCGTTAAAATTAGTCTGTTTATTACCACCATTTTTAAGGTCGCTAATATAGCCTTCTAAAATATAACTTACATCTCGTCTACACTTGGATGCATTATATGTATAAAATACAAATGGTGCTATGTTATTATCGACATTATATTGAATAAATGCTATTGCTTCTTCTTGAATAAATCTTTTATTTCTATCAAGTAATGAAACTGCATTCGGCAGGAGCCCGCCATTTTGTCTGTCTGGTGCTACTGGAGCAGGTAATGTGCTGAGGCCGGTGTCAATTACATCAATGATAGTGTCGGCTAAGGCAAGAAATGCAGAATATGCGCCTGCTTCAGCGGCGGCACCTAAGAGAACTTGATCTTCGCCTACAAGGTTTAACACAGTCGAATCAGATTGATTTTCTAAAATTGTATTATTGATTTGTGCCTTGATTGTGGTCTGTACCTCAACTTCAACATCGCCCGATACTACCTGTAACACCCCATTGATATAGTATCGTGAAGCGTTAGCATAGGTCAAAGAATTTCCACCATATGTAAGATCATAGATATAACCATCTAGTACATACCCTATGTCTCTTTTACATTTTGATTCCCTTGTAGCATCGTAAACATAACCGAACCAAATACTGCCGGCATTACTAGCGTTGGCAGCTATTTGATTTTTAATGTATTGATTGGCTTCTTCTATTATATAATTTTTATTAGCAGTAATCAACGCTACTGCATTTGGGAATTCGTCATAAGCAGGTGGTATTACACCTGGATAAAACTTATAATTGCTCAGCTGCTTCTTTGCCATTTAACTCTGTCCTTGTTTTTAACTTAATGCTATTGCCATCGCTACTGATCGTGCGTCGACATATTGTTTGTTGGTTGCATGAGTAGTCAAAGATGGCCCTTGTGCTACTACTACATTCGAATCTGTAGTTATATCGCCTACTGCGGTAATTTCGTCATTAGCAGTTACTAATCCAGTAACTGTTAGAGTATTTAATGTACCAACTGAGGTTAAACTACTAGTAACTACTGTTGAGTTTAATGATGTGCCGGTTAGTGTACCAGCGGCTGCTGTTACTGTTATGTTTGCAGAGCCATTAAAACTAACCCCATTAATCGTTCTTGCAGTCTGTAATGTTGAGGCAGAACTAGCGTTTCCTGTTACTGAACCTGTTACTGAACCTGTTACTGAACCTGTTAACGGTCCATTAAAACTAGTTGATGTAACGCTGGTCAATCCTGCAAGGGTTGTTGAACTGCTGCCTAGACTAATTGCAGTTGTACCTATAGTTAAGCTACTGTTTAACAGTTTATTGTTAGCTATACTTCCTGCTAGCATGGTATTTGTAACTGTACCTACATCACTAGTTAGAACAATATTAGCTGGCACTCCGCCGTCTTCTCCACCTCCGGTATTTAAACCAGTAATTTTACTAGCATCAATACTGACGATCCAGCTGGGATTAACATATGCTTCAGTAGTAACTACGGCATCAGATGCCGATAATTTTTCATTAAATGCTTCAGTGGGAATATTTTCTAAATCAGATCTTGCTAATTCGAAGCCGCCAGGAGTTCCGCCGTCATAACATCGTAAACTGTTGGATGTTTTATCAAAGAAAATTTCGCCAGCAATACCGCGTTTGCGATCTAAATATGCATCGTCGCGAGGTCTAATTCTAAGATTGTGATCTTGTTTCATATTTGTATTTAGTGGTTTAACAAATCAAATATGATAAATTTTAGGTAAATAGTTCATAGGACACAACAATGACAGAACGTTATCTATTACCAAAAGCTCGTAACACAAATACAAAACAGACTGTAAAAACTCAAGATCTTACAGGTGCTCGTTTTACACTAGCACAACGATCTATGGCTGCGGAAGTAGCAGAGCAAATAGCTGTTAAAATGACTCAACGTACTGGTGATGCTTGGGTTGGCTTTGTTGAAGAATACACGCCTACCTATCGTCGAAGTTAATTACTGATATTCGTAATTAATAGTTTCGAGATTTTCTTGTAGAGTAAATGCACCGTTTTTGTGATGAAACACACGGGCCATCTCTGTTTTAGGGCTTAGTGTTACCCAACGAGTTATAGACTGTTTATTTTCTTTAATATACAGTTGAGCTTCTCTAATCAATTTACGACCAGCTCCTGGTGTGTAACTCCAAATAGTATAAAATGCCGCAACATTTTCACCTGTTGCACCTAACTCAGTTTCAGTTGTAGGAACTGCGTCAAGATAGGCAACACAGGTTACTGCTGCTGGAACATTATCATTTAGTAGTACAAAAATTTCTGCGTGATCGTGTACTCTACTGCTACTAGGAATAGCAGGGCGGACTGGATCGTCCTTGATTAAATCGATTAAGGGGTCGTTAAGATCTTTGATTATGTGCAACATGATTCGCTACCTGTTTGTATATATACATACTTATCAGTATAGCGATCTTTTAACAAAATTGTAATCAGATAGACGATTTTTGTTTGTTGTATTGAGCCATAACTTCTGGCGGATAGCTGTTACCCATGTCCATAGACATTTTTATAACTGCCATTTGTTTTTGGCTTAACGGTTGCCCAGGAACTACTAATTCGTTAGCAATTCTATATTCATTTTTAGTAGTAACAGTAGGCTCGGACTTGCTAGTTGATTGAGGTGCAGGAGTTTTCTCTGCAGTTTTTGTACTAGGGAGAGTAACTGCTCCAACATCAACTGCTAGAGAATTCAATCCTTTAGCTACATTACTAACACGTAATTGTAGCTCGTTTGGCAAGGTTGCTAACATTTTAGGATCTTGCTCATAGGCCATTACTGTCTTTAAGTTATCGGTAATAATCTTTTGATCGGCAGGATCTAAGTCGGCAATTTCTGTACTGGCAAATGTATCGTAAAGAGCTTTGCCAATATCATATGCAGTCCATGCAGCCAACCCCGTTCCTACCGCCAGTGCTGCTGGTCCGGACAATGCTGTTGCACCAGCTCGGGTTACTAGTTTTTTACCTATTCCCTTTGCACCACCTAACTTTCCTGCAAACTTTGCTAGTTTACTTTGTTTAGGTGTTAGTACACCTTGGTAAGTTTTAGTACCTTTAGAATCTACTGAATAATAGTTCTTAGTTTGCGGATCCCATTGCATACGTGTTTTTTCTGCAGGAGTTGCTGTCGCAACTGTGCTACTTAATTTATTAGGATTAGGGTTAGCAAACTGGTCAGTTCCTTTGCGCATGTACGCAGGAATATTACTAGTGTCTGTTTCAGTTAGAGTACGCCAAATTTCAAGTTGTTCTTGTTGCGAATATTCGTTGATATTTTTTAAAATGTAAGCATCAATTTGTTCTTCGATACTTTCAGTTTTAATTTTATATTTTGCTAGAACTGCTTCAATAGCACCTAGTGCTGATGCTAGACTGTTATTGTCAGCGGCTGCACCTTTGTTTTTAATAACTTCAATTTCTTTAACTGTAATAGTACCAGTCGGCTTGCGACCTATGACCATTTCGGCTGCTTTAATAGCTGATCGAGTTTCTGGACCTATCTTGCCGTCAACGCCAAATCTAGGCAATTCAAATCCGGCATCTACTAGAGCTTGTTGTATTGCTGTTGCGTCATCAGCTGGCTGATCTTTGTCTGCTGGCTGTTCTTTGTCTGCTGGCTTTTCTGCGGCAGGTGCTGTTGGTGCAGCAGTAGAACCGCCCATTAAAGCATTCCTTAACATGCCTTGTATTGTATTTGGACTTATTATTTCATACGGCCCATCTAATTTAAGATCCCTATCAAATATTCCTTTCATAGTATTTAAATCGTCGCTAGTATTAGTTGTCCCTGTGGGCAGGTAGTATGTTGTATTATTTTTTACATCAATGCCACGAACATTATAAGACGTTGTGCCATCAAGATTTATTCGAGAACTTAGCACCACAGTTACTGATGGATTGTTGCCCCATGGCTTAGACGATACAATTTTGTATTTTCCCTTATCACCCGGTCTTGTTAATACTGCGTCAGTTGCAGCAGGCTTAGGTGGTGTAGTTGTTGCAGTAGCAGTTTTAGGAGATTTTGTAGTAGGTGCAGTAGTGTCAGGCCCAAATCCAAAATTGCTAAAGGTAGAAAAATCATCTTCTTTAAGAATATCAATATACTGTCGTAATTGGGTAGAACTCATCTAAATCTCCGTATATGATATTTATCATAGGTCACTGGGCAGATTATTCAATAATTGTCTTAGTTTAGTACTTTCTACCTGAGCCGATGTTTTCTTAACTGCAATACCAGATAAAGGATCTATGCCGTCTTTAGGTTGGCCTCGTTCCCATTGATCAGTTGATGCAGTAGTGCTAGTTCTTTGTAAGTTATTAAGAATACTAGAACCTTTACTTACTGGAACAAAACTTCCACCTGAGTTTTCGGTTTGTCCTTCTTCTCCAGGATCTGTAATACGCAGAGTATCAATGTTAAAATCTAGATCAATCTTCATACCCACACCGCTTGAACTACGAGTTTTCATCAACTGAATTTGATACTTGCCACGCTCACGCATGGCACGACTTGTAAAGATACCAAACACATTATCTGCAGTTTGAATCTTAGATAGCCCACCTGAAATGTGACTGTGATCAAACTCAACTTCTTCTACAGCACCACGATTCAACTGTGCCGCTGTGACTAGCACACATTGCTTTTCCACTGCGAGATTACGCAATTCTTCACTTACATACTTGTCCTTAATAAACAAGTTTTCTGCAGAAATCTTCTTGCTGATTGGCATTAACAAATCTAAGTAATCTAACAACAGGATATCAACTTTGCGCCCTAATTTGATTTCATACTCTTTTAAATAACTGCGTACATCGTTAGCAGTTTTACCAGAAGGCAAATACTTGACCTGATACGTACCGGACTTCTTGCCAATGATCTTAACACGCATTTCAACTTCGTCAATCTGTTTGAATACATCACGCGATGGGATCTCAGTGACCATACTATCTACACGCATTGACACTAGTTCTTCACTAAGTTCAAGCGTTAGGTACACTACATTTAAGCCCTGTAGTGCCCAGTTCACACCTAGGTTCGCTAGGAATAGCGATTTACCTGCGCCTGATCCGCCTGCAAAGATGTTCAACTCTCCGCGGTTAAAGCCTCCAAACAATCTCTTGTCTACAGTATCCCAACCAGTCTTTAACTGTCCGTTGTTGTCTTTGATCTTCATCAATCGAGCACGTGGATCTAAGAAATAGTCTGTGCCCAGATCCTTAGTCAATCCAACTTGAACTGCCTTCTTAACTAGTTCTTCTACCGGGCCGTATTCACCTTTTTCTAATAAGTCAGCCGAAGCTAAAATTGCTTTCTCTAAACCCTTGTGACGGATGAATGTTTCAAAGTCTTGTAGCAACCAATCATAGTGTTCTTCTTTAAGTTCGTCAGTAAACTTAAATGTAGATCCAGTGGCTGCATTAACAATGTCGTATGTGGGTAATACGTTATGCTCTACTACATAGTCATTGATAAACTTAGCCGATGGCTGTAGCTTGCGATCAAACAGTTCGTGATCAAAGATGCTTTGGCAGCGAACAAATGTTTCTGCATCACTTAGCATCATTTCTAAATAAAGTCGTTGGATTTCATATCCGTAGTCTGCGTTTTGTCTAGTTGTCATATGTTTATTATATATTAAATATTAAGTATTGTCAATAACTAAGTTAATTAATTCTTGTCGATAGGTGTCGTTCCATTGTGTATGGGTGCTCAATGTCAAACATAATTCAACAGCGGCTTTTGCTTCTTCAACAGATGTATCCTTGTCTTTAAGCAGTTCAATTAATTGATCAAACACATTACGGGGTAACCCCTGACCATCAGGTCCACTGTGCTTAGGTATTTTTAATCCTTGAACCATTTCTTAGCCTTTAATTGAATTTTAAGATTGTTTGATTCTTTAGCACGAACTACATGCCAAAGGGCGGCTAATTTCCCCATCTTAACTACTGCATCATTTATATCTTTTATACCGTCAGGCCAATCGGGCATACTAACAC
>Ga0255102_1000128_pt1 | contig 22055 bp, 19 predicted proteins | sample Law_Cont_RepA_0h_FD_188448 | JGI IMG/M metagenome (GOLD analysis project Ga0255102, IMG submission 188448) | Freshwater microbial communities from St. Lawrence River, New York, United States - Law_Cont_RepA_0h | ecosystem: Environmental > Aquatic > Freshwater > River | place: USA: New York... | reverse complement strand
CTGCGCGTCCCATAGCGCCATCATCTGTTAATACGTCAACTTCTACGGTAGGATTGCCACGGCTATCTAAAATTTGACGGGCATGTACTTCAATAATGTAACTCATGTTCGATTGCTTATTTTATGACTAATTTAATTGATATTGAAAATGCAATTTACGTATTTATGTGCGTTTCTAGGCCACTTGTTAGGGATCTAAATACAGATTCTAAAGTCTGACTCTTATTATGAAGCAGATTAGACAATAAATCGTTGGCAACAATTTGACCTTTTGATAAAATAAGGGCGCGCTCACAAATGGCTTCTACTTCTTGTAAAATATGAGATGAAAAGAGTACCGTTTTAACGGCACCCTGCGCCTGTATCACGTTTCTAATTTCAATAATTTGGTTGGGATCAAGTCCTGAAGTGGGCTCGTCTAACAATAAAACTTGCGGGTTATGTATAAGCGCTGCTGCTAGTCCTACCCGCTGTTTGTAGCCTTTTGACAACTGTCCAATTTTTTTATGTGATTCGTTACCAAGACCGGTAAGTTCAATACAATTTGCAACGGCATTTGACACCTCCGTGAGCGTATGCGCTTTTCCGATAAAAGAGAGGTACTCTTTCACGTACATGTCGTAATAAAGCGGGTTGGCTTCTGCTAAATAGCCGATATGTTTTTTTGCAGTAATTGGATCTTTGACAACATCAATTCCGTGGACCAAAATCGAACCAGCATCTGGCGTTAAATAGCCTGCTATCATTTTTAAAGTGGTGCTTTTACCAGCTCCATTGGGGCCTAAAAAACCAACCACCGAACCAGCAGACACAGAAAAGCTAATAGATTGAACCGCTTTTTGAGTACCGTAGTTTTTACTTACCTCTTTTACTTCGATAGACATATTACAAAGATATCAATTCCTTTATGAGCGGGCCGCTTGAATTTCCTAAACAAACGATAAAATCAATGGTTGTATTCTCCTTTGATGGCATAGAAGCCAAAAATACTCATACCAATGGCTATTGGAATAAATATCACCACAAATACACCCCATTGTATCACTGTATCGATGCCGGGCTTCGTAGCAATTTCATGCCCAGCCGCGCGTACTAAAAAATACACGCATGCGGGACCTAACAACAACCAAATGATACCAGCTAGTTTTTTTATTTGATTCATGACAAGTATTTTAATCGTGTTTGGTATTAATTTTTGAGTCCAAATAAAGTGTTCCAATAATCACAGAAACAGCTGCAACAATAATGGGATACTGAAGTCCTGCAAGTGCATCTGCCGTATACATGGTTGTTAATAATGTTGCAATAAAAGGTGTTAGGCCACCAAACACACCATTACCAATATGATATGGTAGTGACATGGAAGTGTACCTAATTTTTGTAGGAAATAATTCTACTAAAAATGCTGCGATGGGGCCGTATACCATGGTCACATACACAATCATAATAAATACGATTAAAACCATTTTCCAATAAACGCCACTAGCAAGTACTTTACTTATTTTAACAACCGGTTTTACGGTTATTTGCGATGGATTTGCATATAAAGTATCGGTAGTGATGGTTGTTAGTTCTGTACCATCTGTAAAAGATTTTTTTGATGCTACGGTTCTTACAAAATCTTGTGAATTTGGAATAGCTGCCGAATCTATTTTTGTGGTAGCAGCTGCTACCACTTCTGTTTTTGTAGCGGTATCTGATAGCGTTAAAAGACCTTTAAACAATGGGTTGTAGGTAATTACTGCGAGGAACATACCGGCAAGCATGATCCATTTTCTGCCAATTTTATCACTCCAAGAACCAAACACGACAAATAGTGGCGTGCCAAATAAAATTGCCCAAATTAAAATGGTTCGTGACTGATCAAAATCTATTTTACAAACATTTTCGATAAATGATTGCGCGTAAAATTGACCGGTGTACCATACTACGCCCTGACCCATGGTTGCACCAAAAAGTGCAAGTAATACCATCTTTAAATTTTCTTTATTTCCAAAGCTTTCCTTTAAAGGATTTACAGAAATAGCACCCTCCGATTTTAATTTAGAAAACAGCGGCGACTCCTGCATTTTTAAACGGATATAAATAGAAACGCCTACAAGTACAATAGAAAATAAAAATGGAATACGCCAACCCCATGCATTAAATTTTGCAATCGAAACAGCGGGGTCAATATCTAAACTATGGCGTGTAAATAAAATAACACTTAATGAAACAAATAAACCCAGTGTTGCCGTTGTTTGAATCCAAGAAGTATAATAACCCCGTCTCCCTGCTGGTGCATGTTCTGCCACATAAGTTGCAGCACCGCCATATTCACCACCAAGCGCAAGGCCTTGCAACAAACGAAGCGTTAATACTATGATAGGCGCGGCAAAACCAATAGACTCGTAACTGGGCACAAGCCCAATAGCAAATGTAGAGCCACCCATTAAAACAAGGGTTAACAAGAAAGTATATTTACGGCCCACTAAATCGCCAAGCCTTCCAAACACAAGGGCACCAAATGGCCTCACAATAAAACCTGCAGCAAATGTAGCAAGGGTAGATAGCAGCGCAGCCGTAGGGTTTGTTTTAGGAAAAAATTGACCGGCAATTACGGTGGCTAGACTTCCAAAAATGTAAAAATCGTACCACTCAATTAATGTGCCAAGTGATGAAGCCGTTATAACCTGCCAAATTTTATTTTCTTTTTTCATGGGCAACGCAAATTGTTGCAACAACTTACGTTATTGAATGGATTTTACCAATTTTTTTGGGCGTATACACGAACAACTGTTCATTAAATCTTTGCTTAATAAATGAATGATAAAATAGTTAGTGCCGTATATTTATACCCTTAACCGACGAGCCATGAACTACCCTTATCAGCTTACTAGCTTTGATGCCTATAAAGAAGCCTATAAAAAAAGTATTGAAGACCCCGCTGCATTTTGGGCTGATATTGCCAGTCATTTTACTTGGCGCAAAAAATGGGATACGGCACTTGAATGGAATTTTAAAGAACCAAAAGTAGAATGGTTTAAAGGCGGTAAATTAAATATTACCGAAAACTGTTTGGATAGACATATTCCTACCAACGGACATTTACCTGCCATGATTTGGGAACCCAATGCACCCGATGAAGCTGGTCGTGTACTGACGTATAGTAAACTCCTTGAAAAAGTTTGTCAATTTGCTCAGGTACTTAAAAATAATGGCGTACAAAAAGGAGACCGTGTATGCATTTACATGGGTATGATTCCAGAACTAGCTATTGCAGTGCTTGCCTGTGCACGCATTGGTGCCATTCACTCTGTGGTGTTTGGCGGATTTTCGGCACAAAGTATTGCAGACCGTTTACTAGATGCACAAGCAACGTTTATTGTTACTTGTGATGGTGCATACAGAGGTGCGAAAGACATCCCATTAAAATCAGTTATTGATGATGCGCTCATTGGTAACAAAACCGTTAAACGTGTGATTGTTGCAACGCGCACACGCACGCCGGTTTCTATGATTAAGGGACGTGATTTGTGGTGGGAAGATGAAATGAAACAAGTGGAAGAAAAAGGAATTACTTTTATTGAAGCTGAAGAAATGGACGCTGAAGATCCACTCTTTATTTTATATACTTCTGGTTCTACTGGAAAACCAAAAGGCGTGGTACATACCTGTGGTGGTTATATGGTTTTTACCAACTACACTTTTGTAAATGTATTTCAGTACAAGCCAGGTCAAATTCATTTTTGCACTGCAGATATTGGATGGATAACAGGACATAGTTACATTGTTTACGGACCATTGAGCGCCGGCGCTACCACATTGTTATTTGAAGGCATTCCTACCTGGCCTGATGCAGGAAGATTTTGGGATGTCGTTGATAAATACAAAGTGAATATTTTATACACGGCACCTACTGCCATTAGAAGTTTAATGGGTTTTGGTTTAGGTCCACTCCAAGGAAAAAATTTATCTTCTTTAGAAGTATTAGGTACCGTTGGCGAACCAATTAACGAAGAAGCATGGCACTGGTATGATCAAAATGTTGGAAAGGGCCGCTGTCCAATTGTAGACACTTGGTGGCAAACAGAAACCGGTGGTTGTTTAATCTCTAATTTAGCCGGTATTACACCGTCAAAGCCAAGCTGGGCAACGCTTCCCATGCCAGGTCTTGAAATGGTACTGGTAGATGAAAATGGCAAAGAAGTCATTGCAGTAGGTGACGAAACCATTTCAGGAAATCTATGTATTAAATCGCCATGGCCATCTATTTTACGGACTACTTACGGCGATCATGAGCGTTGCAGAACCAACTATTTTGCTACTTATGAAAACATGTATTTTACCGGAGATGGTGCATTAAAAGACAAAGACGGATTTTTTAGAATTACCGGACGCGTTGATGATGTATTAAATGTAAGTGGGCATAGAATAGGAACCGCCGAAGTAGAAAATGCCATTAACATGCATGCAGGTGTTGTAGAAAGTGCTATAGTTGGTTATCCGCACGATATAAAAGGACAAGGCATTTATGCGTATGTTATTTATAGTGGTTCGCATGCACAGGACACACACGGTTCTGGTGAACTGGTAAGAAAAGATATTTTACAAACCGTTACGCGCATCATTGGTGCAATTGCAAAGCCAGATAAAATTCAATTTGTGTCGGGGCTTCCAAAAACGAGAAGTGGAAAAATTATGCGCCGGATACTGCGCAAAATTGCAGAGGGTGAAACAGAAAATTTAGGTGACACAAGTACACTGCTAGATCCTGCTATTGTAGACGAAATTAAAAACGGAAAATTATAGCATCATTTTTAATGAGGCGCCGGACCAGTCTGGAAACAAATTGCCATTTGTTTTTAGCTGCAAATGATTTTCTGCTACTGCACTAAACACGGATCTAAAATCTGTGGTAACAGGTAGGTCTCTACCGTCTTCTAATTTGTCTTTTGCAAGACTGCCCATGTTGTTATATACTTTTCCGCCAGCTACATCATTACCTAAAACAAATAGGCAGCTAGCTCTACCATGGTCTGTACCACCTGTTCCATTTTGTGCAACGGTACGGCCAAATTCGGTCATAGTCATCAGCGTCACTTCGTTTTGACGTTCACCGAGGTCTTGCCAAAAGGCAGCAATACTATCTGAAAAATCTTTTAAGTTGCGCGCAAAAATTCCGTTTGTTGTACCCTGGTTAAAATGCGTATCCCAACCACCGCTCTCCGCAAAACCCACTTCGAGTCCAACATCCATTTTAATAAGTGTCGCAATTTGTTTTAATGAACTTCCAAGCGCCGAGTTTGGATACACCGCGCCATTAGCAGGCTGGTAATTTTTAATATTATTGGATTTTAAAATTTTGAGTGCTTCAAAACTTTCTTTCCCTGTTTTATTTAATAGTTCATTGGCTGTTTGATCATAGAGTTGCTCAAATGAAGAAGCCGCTTTGCCCGCTGCCATTGGGTTTCCTTTTAATTGAATCGAAAAATCCTGCAAATTATTAATAGCAATGGCATCGGCGTCGCCATATAAACTGCGGGGTAAAGAACTGGTAACACTTACCGCAGAAAATGGCGTTGGTGCGTGACTCAGTAATCCAACTGCTCTATTCAGCCAACCACTAGCCGTGCCTTTTGCAAACGGTGTTCCAGACTCCATATAATCCTGTGCATCAAAATGGCTTCTAGTGGTATTTGGGCTTCCTACACCATGCACCACGGCTAAATTTTTTGAATTAAAATAGGGAAACAAACTTTTTAGAGAAGGATGCATTGCAAAGTGATCATCTAAATTAAATGATCCACCCGCATCTTGTGTGGGGCTCATAAATAAACCTGGCCTAGCAAGTTGTAAAGCAGGATCTGCAAAAGGCGATACAGCCATAAGGCCATCCATCGCTCCACGCTGAAAAATACAAACCAAGGTTTTATTTTTTTTATACATCGGAAGCATTTGAGTGCCCGCAGCCGCCTCTGTAATAAAACGGGGAAGCCCACTAATGCCCGTTGCAAATAATGCAAGCGCACCCGATTTCATAAAAGCCCTTCTATTTGCCATAATGATTTTATTTATTTGCGCTGAAACGCAGGTGAGCCAATAATAACGCCCACTACCTGTGCCATACTTTTTAGTGGGGTGTTATTTGTTTGCGTCATTGATTCCTTTTGCATGTCTTGCATGCCGCCAGTATCTTTTGATGCGGATGCTATTTTTTGATCTATATTTTGTGCGCGCACAATAGACATAATGCGCTCCGAATTTTCTTTTTGATCTGAAACCGGCAGCAGTAACTTGGTGTAGGTTTGAAGTGCATCTTCCACACTTTCTGGTTCGTGATTTTGATTCAGCGCCAGTAAGTTGGTTTTAAAGCCTGGTATTTTTTGTGCAGCAATGGCCATACCAAAATTCATTCTATTTAATAAAGAACCCGTGTTAATCCAAAAAGAGGCCCTGTCCGGAAAACCGGTTGGTGCCTGGTAAAAATAAAATTTTTGACCCATTTTTTCGGACCAAGTAAATACCTGATACGGCGCTACTACTTCGGTACCCGTTGCACGTATGGCACTTACGGCAAGTTCAAATGGAGATTTTATTTTTTCTTTTTCCTTGGCCTTGGCCCAAAAACCAGGGTGCATAACCATGGTTAATAATACTTCTTTGATATCGCCATTTGTCGCTAAAAATGTTTTAGCCATTTCATCTACAACCGCTACTGGCGGCGCATCTGCAATAAATTTAACAGCGAGCTTACGCGCAATAAATTGCGCGGTTGATGGGTGTGCAGCAAGCATAGCAAGGGCTTCTGTACCCTCTTTATATCCACCGTTCGCTGGAAACTTTTTTCCTAAAATTATTTTTTCAGTTTCATCATGCTTCTCGCCACTATATAAAAAATAATCTTCTACTACAAGTCCTCTTCGAAGTAGTTGTGCAGGAGGTATATTCGAAAATCTTTTTGCAAGTGGGCCTTCTTCATAAACTGGTCTTACACCCCACCCTGTTAAAGCACTCGCTAATGCGGTAACATCAGATTGGGTATATCCGCCATTAACGCCAAGCGTGTGTAATTCCATTACTTCACGTGCATAGTTTTCATTTAAGCCCTGCGATTTTCTTCTTTTAATTTGCGCAGTCATTTGGCTTTCCATCGCATCCATTTTTTGCATAGAATCTTCAGAGATCCTTGCAGCTGCCACCATTTTTTTTGCGGCATTTAAATCTAGTAAGCGCTGTGCCCCTTTTAATTGGCGCTTTGCATATTCATTTTCGTTACTAATACTTAATGCATTGTCTAAATAGAGCAACATCGCCGGATGTTTGGCCGTTGCAAAAAGTAGTGATGAAAAATTGTTTAACACATGAGGTCTAATCGCATCGCGCTCATAGGGCAACACCAATTGTTGAATCTGATTTTTTGTAAGTGATACATTAAAATGATTGAACCAAAAATCAGTTAATATTTCTTGTAATTGCGCATCACTATAAATGGCTCTAATTACTTTTTGATTGATGAGTTCACGCTGCAATTCTTGAAGTGGGCGATACCCATACTCGGTTTGCATTTTTTTGATGGCGTCTCTATAAGCTGGCTTATCGGTTCTATCCACCGAGTCTTTATCAATAAATCCATTTTTTATGGCAAGGCGAATCAGTTGAGCCGGTTGCAAGTAGGTATTTACAATGGAATCGGTGGGCATGTTTAGTGCCTGGAAACCCGCAAGACGAATACGAACAACTTCGTTATCGGAAACAGGTTGCAATTGTGCCAAAAACCAATTCTCGAGCCCTTGCTTTACCAATTCCTCTACTTGACCTGGTTTTGGACCAAAGGTAAAGCGGTTGAGTAGGTGAAGTGCCGCTTCCTGCTCCGTTAATCCCGCTTTTTTATAGGGCATTTTAGGTGTAGGCCGGGCAAATGCCATTAAAAACAAAAAGCCAAACACATATGCATACTGTATCATACGCTTAGGTGTTTGGCTTGTAGGGTTGTTATTCATGCTTTATTAGAGTTTCAAAAACAGTAAAAGTTTAATGAACCACATTCTTTTTTTTAGCCCGTTTATGCGTCTGCTTTTTTGGTGGCTACTTTGTATAAAATAGCACCCATGATTGCAAAAAACAAAGTACCTATTAAAAAGTATCCATTTTGAGAAACACTATGTACAATGCCTTCTTCTAAACTAATAGATGCCAAAAACTTTTCACCGGCACTTGTGCCTGTTGCAAAAGCAATAAGCACCCCAGCTACTGCACCACCTGCCACAAGTCCGGTGGCAAACAAGGATCCTTTACTAAGGTCTTCCTCTTCGGCGTTAGCTGCTGGTTTATTTTCTTTTTTATCTTTTGCTTCAACAATACCCCTGATGGCACCGCCAATAAAAATAGGAAGTGTAGTAGCAAGTGGCAAGTACACGCCAATAGCAAAGCTTAAAGATTTAATACCGCATAGCTCCATGGTAATAGCTAAAAACACACCTACCACTACATATTGCCAATCTAAATTTTGGGATAAAATTCCTTTGATAAGCGTTGCCATGAGTGTAGCCTGTGGTGCTGGATACTTATCAGAACCAATAGCGTGCTGAATACCCTGCTCCATCATTTCGGTGGTAGGACGATCTAAAAACTTAACCGTTAATCCAATAACAATAGACGAAACAATAGCACCTACAAAAAGTGCGATTTGTTGATTGCGCGGTGTAGCACCAACAATATACCCGCTTTTTAAATCTTGCGATGTAGCACCTGCATTTGCTGCAGCAATACAAATCATACCACCAACTACTAATACAAGCGGTTCAAAGGATTGACCGGTCCAACCCACACTTAAAAAAATTAAGCTAGTGCCCATTACCGTTGCAATGGTCATACCACTAATGGGGTTATTAGAAGAACCAATAAGACCAACTATTCTAGATGATACGGTAACAAATAATGCACCAAATAAAATCACCAGTACACCAATTAATAATTTTTGCAAAATGCTATCACCTGGTACTTGAGGTAACACGGCAATAAGTGCAACAAGTGCTAAACTTCCAAAACCTACTACTTTTAAACTCAAATCTTTTTCGGTGCGTAACACAGCTGCTGCACTTGGATCTTTACTCGCTTGTAAAGAGGCAAAACTTCCTTTAATAGATTTTACAATGGTAGGGATGGTTTTTAATAAAGTAATGATACCACCCGCCGTAACAGCGCCAGCGCCTACTTGTCTGATATAGGCATAATAAATAGCCGCCGAATAATCATTGAACTGATGCGTTACAGGATCCCATCCACCTTTGCCACCTGGCTTTGCAAGGTCCATTAAATAACCCAGCTTTACCAGTTGTGCCGCTATCACATCTGCTGGTACAAGGGTAGATAAAAGTGGAATGAATACCATCCAACTAAGTACACTACCTGCAACAAGTACGCCTGCAATTTTTGGACCAATAATATAACCAACACCCATGTACTCCGGTGTGATTTCGCCACTTACTTTGGCAGAAGGAAAAAATTTATTGATTTGCTTGGTGGCATAAAAAGGTGTTTCAGCAATAACATGAAATACCTTTTGCAATATGGCATACGCAAACGCTACACCAAGTCCCCAAAAAGCAGTTTTAGCAAAGTCGCCGCCTTTTTCACCTGCTTTTAATACATCGCCGCAAGCGGTTCCTTCGGGGTAAGGCAGGTTTTCATGTTCATTTACAATCAGTGCTTTACGAAGCGGTATCATAAGTAAAGTACCAAGGAGTCCGCCAATAATCGCAAGGATTAAAATAGTGAGGTAATTAAAATACTCAGCACTATCGGGTGATGATAAAAACAAAAATCCGGGCAAGGTAAATGCAACACCTGCTGCAATACTTTCACCAGCCGAACCCGTTGTTTGAATGATATTATTTTCTAGTATCGTTGTTTTTAAAAACTTACGTCCAAGCGTAATAGCAATTACCGCAATCGGAATAGAAGCCGATACGGTAAGCCCTGCTTTCAATGCCAAATAAACGGTTGCGGCACCAAAAATGACTCCAAACAAACTACCTACTAGTATAGATTTTACGGTTAGTTCTTTTACGTTTTCTTCAGGTGCAATAAAGGGTTTAAAAACTTTTTTTTGCTCAGACATATTATTGGTTTTTAAAAATTTAGAAGTTGATGTACAAGATAGATTAATCCATCATGGTTTTTAATTTGCGCGCAATTAAAAATAATACGAGTGCTGCTGCACCAGCCATCGCTACAAATAAAATAAAAAAGTCAAATAAATTGGTAATGGCGTAACCCGCAAAATAAGTTGTTTTTCCATCTGGATATAAGCCACTTAAAACGCCCGCAAATTTATTGGCAAAGGCGTTGGCTGTAAACCATACTGCCATTAACAAAGAGGCAAATTTAATAGGGGCTAATTTGTTTACGAGTGATAGCCCAATAGGTGATAAACAAAGCTCGCCACAAGTATGTAGTGCATACATACCCGTAAGCCATATCATGCTTACTTTAACACCGGATGCAACATTATGCACACCAAAAGCAATCCATAAATAACCCAGTGCTAATAAAAATAAACCCAGTGCCATTTTAGCTGGAGAGCCTGGTTCAAATTTTCCAAGCTTCAACCAAAGCCATGCAAAAATGGGCGCAAACGCAACTACAAAAGTAGAATTTAGCGATTGGAAAAAACTAGAAGGTATCACATAAGAACCCAGTGTACGGTTGGTTTGTTCTTCTGCAAAAAAAGTAAGGGAAGCTCCTGCTTGTTCAAAAGCACTCCAAAAAAATATCACAAAAAAAGAAACTACAAAAATGACAGATACTTTTTTCTTTTCTAATCCACTTAATGTTTTATCGGTAAAAATTAATAATGCAATTAACGTAATGGATCCAAGTAGTAAATAAAATAAATAACTAAACACATTGGCTTCTACATAAATAAGTCCAATAGAAATAAATGAAAAAACAAGTAGGCCTAAAAATACATAGAGAGGCTTTCTGGTAAAGGCTGGCGCATCTTTTGGTGTTAAACCAAGCACTTCATTGTTGTGATCTACAACATATTTATTATGAAAAAAATGCATTACTACCACACTCAGTAACATACCAATCCCGGCCGCTAAAAAAGCCCATTTAAAATCGTCGGGGTTGCCGGTGTCACCAAAAAAACCGCACACAAAAGGACCAATAGCACCACCTGTGTTAATGCCCATATAAAATATGGTATATGCCGAATCTTTTCTTTTATCGTTTTCTGCATATAATTGCCCCACCATCGCAGAAATATTGGGCTTAAAAAATCCATTACCTGCAATCATCAGTCCAAGTCCAGCAAAAAACAACAAAGCTGCAATTTCAGGATTGGACTTATACATCGACCCGCAAAAAAACAAGACAAATTCTCCCACGGCCATAATTAAGCCACCTAAAATAATAGAACGCTTGTTTCCCCAGTACCTGTCTGCTATATAACCACCCACCAGCGGCGTCAAATACACAAGCCCCGTGTAGCTTCCATATATATTAGATGCAAAAATCTTATCAAACATAAGCGCCTTGGTCATAAAAAGTACCAGTATGGCACGCATGCCGTAATAGTTAAATCGCTCCCACATTTCGGTAGCAAAGAGTACATACAGTCCTTTTGGATGACCTTTTTGAGGAATAGCTTGATTCATAAATGGCTCGTTATCGTTGTAATCTATTGATTTTCTGGTGCTGTAAAATAGCAATAAAATCTTTACAGCGAACCACCCGTACAAATGACCGCCGAAAATGATACTTTTGCCTCTCTAATTATACCTAACTCTATGAATATTTTACTATTGGGTGCTGGCGGCAGAGAACATGCACTTGCTTGGAAAATGGCACAAAGTCATCATTGCGATTCGTTATTTATAGCACCCGGAAATCCAGGCACAGCAGGCATTGGAACTAATTTAGATATATCTGTTACCGATTTTGAAGGCATTAAAGTAGCGAGTATTGAACATAAAATTGGACTAGTCGTAGTAGGCCCCGAAGAGCCACTTGTTAAAGGTATTTATGACTTTTTTGAATCAGACCCGGTACTTAGACACATTATAGTGGTGGGACCTTCTGCGAAAGCCGCTCAGCTAGAGGGTAGCAAAGCATTTAGTAAGAAATTTATGCAGCGTCACCAGATTCCAACTGCCGCCTATGCAGAGTTTACACTAGAAAATATGGAGGAGGGGAAAAACTATATCGCAGCACATGCACTTCCTGTAGTTCTTAAAGCCGACGGTTTAGCGGCTGGAAAGGGCGTTGTTATTGCAACCACACACGAAGAAGCGCTGGAAACTTTTCATGAAATGCTGGTAAACAAGCAGTTTGGTGACGCCAGTAGCAAAGTGGTGATTGAAGCATTTTTATCTGGTATTGAAGTAAGTGTGTTTGCCCTAACCAATGGCATGGACTATCAGATTATTGGCCATGCCAAAGACTACAAACGAATAGGAGAAGGCGATACAGGTCTTAACACAGGCGGCATGGGCTGCGTGAGTCCGGTACCTTTTATGGATGAAACCTTTATGCAAAAGGTAGAAGACCGCATTGTAAAACCCACTATTAACGGGCTCGCAGCAGAAGAACTTTGCTACAATGGATTTGTGTTTTTTGGACTCATGAATGTAGCGGGTGAGCCTTTTGTAATTGAGTACAACTGTCGTATGGGAGATCCTGAAACTGAAGTGGTGATGCCACGCTTACAAACAGACCTAGTTGCTCTTTTTGCCGCCATGGATAATGGCACTTTAATAGACGCCAATATTACATACGATAATAGAAGTTGCGCAACTATTATGGCCGTTAGTGGTGGTTATCCGGGAAACTATGAAAAAAACAAAGCTATCACGGGCCTTGAAGATATTGACGCAGTTGCAAACACCCTTGTTTTTCATGCGGGCACCAAAGCTTCCGAAAACGCTGTAGTTACAAGCGGGGGTAGGGTTTTAGCAGTTACTGCTTATGGCAACAATATTCAAGACGCCGTTTTACTTGCACACCAAAGACTTGAAAAGATCCATTTTGAAGGAATCTATTTTAGACGCGATATTGGCTATGAATTTGAAAAAAATAGCTAGAAAAAATTCGTAAGAATAGACTTTGTTATTTCCATTTATTTCAAGCACCTTTGTAGTAATACATTTACTCAAGATTTACGCACTATACCATGGGATTATTTAACTTTTTTACGCAAGAAATTGCAATGGATTTGGGGACTGCAAACACCCTTATCATTCACAACGACGAAGTAGTTGTAAATGAACCTTCTATTGTTGCCCTAAACCGCAATAATTTAAAAGAAGTTTTAGCAGTTGGTAAAAAGGCGCTTATGATGCATGAAAAAACACATGAGAGCATTAGAACGATTCGTCCATTAAAAGATGGTGTAATTGCAGATTTTAACGCAGCAGAATTAATGATTCGGGAGATGATGAAAATGATCTACCCTAAAAAACCATTGTTCCCTCCAAGCTGGCGTATGGTTATTTGTATTCCTTCATCCATCACCGAAGTTGAAAAGCGTGCCGTAAGAGATTCAGCAGAACAAGCAGGCGCTAAAGAAGTATACATGATTCATGAACCAATGGCAGCAGCACTAGGTATTGGTATTGATGTAGAAGAGCCAGTTGGAAATATGATTATTGATATTGGAGGTGGTACCACAGGTATTACGGTTATTGCACTTGCAGGTATTGTGTGTGATCAAAGTATTCGTGTAGCAGGTGATGAATTTACTGCCGACATTATGGAAGCACTTCGCCGTTATCATAGTTTATTAATTGGTGAGCGTACTGCAGAGCAAATTAAAATTAATGTGGGTGCTGCAATGAAAGATTTAGACAATCCGCCAGATGACTTACCAGTTAACGGACGTGACCTTGTTACAGGTATTCCAAAACAAATTATGGTAAGCTATCAAGAAATTGCAGAAGCGCTAGATAAGAGTATATTTAAAATAGAAGAAGCGATCTTAAAAGCCCTGGAAACCACGCCACCAGAGCTTGCCGCAGATATTTACCGCCGCGGATTATACCTTACAGGTGGAGGTGCATTACTACGCGGACTCGATAAAAGATTAAGTGCAAAAATTAAATTACCAGTACACGTTGCAGAAGATCCACTTAAAAGTGTTGTGCGTGGCACGGGGTTAGCACTAAAAAATTATCAGCGTTTTCCGTTCATCATGCGCTAATAAATTGTCTTGAAAAATATTTTTGATTTTATACGTAGGCACTTTACATTACTTAGCTTTTTGCTTTTGCAAATTGCTTCTATTTATATGCTTACGCAAGCAAGCACTTCGCATCAAACTTTTTTTTCATCAAAAATGAATGATGCCTCTTCAAAAATTAATGAGCGCTATTATAATATGCGCGGCTACTTTTTTTTAAGAGAAACAAATGAAAAATTAGCACAGGAAAATGCACGCTTATTAAATTTACTAGGATCAAATATTGCAGCACCAGATTCTAGTATTCGCATTGTTACCGATTCGGTATACAAAGACTCCCTCAATAAATTTAGAAAATATAATTGGCTGCCGGCTAAAGTCATTGGTAATACCGTTTCATTACAAACAAATTTTTTAACACTTGAGCGCGGAAGTTTACAAGGTGTAAAAAAAGGAATGGCCGCCATTAGTCCGGAAGGAATTGCGGGTGTTGTTGTAGAAGTATCGGAAAATACGAGTAAGGTAATGAGTTTGTTGCACCGCAATAGTAGGGTGAGTGCGATGTTAAAAAAAGACAACAATGCAGGTAGTATAGAATGGGATGGTGCCAGCCCTTATTACCTGCTTTTACGCAACGTTTCTAAGGGTGCTAAAGTGGCAAAAGGCGATACTGTTGTTACCAGTACCTACTCGGCTAATTTCCCTCCATACCAAGTTGTAGGCCGCGTAGCCGAAATTGAAGCCGACCCTTCGAGTAATTTTTATACCCTTAAAATTAAAACGGCTGTTAACTTTTTTACGGTTCAATATGTATACTTAGTCGAGAACCTCAGGTACCAAGAGCAATTTGAATTAGAAAATAACAATCCTAAAAATCGTGAATAGTCTACTCAAAAATATCATTCGCTTTGCATTGTTTTTACTACTTCAAATTGTGGTCTTAAACGAAGTGCCGCCGGTGCACCGCTTTATTATTCCATATCTGTACTTTTTGTACATCCTTTGGCTTCCGTTTTCCATTAACCGATTTACCTTATTAATTGTCGCCTTCTTATTTGGACTTTCACTTGACTACTTTACCGGCACCACGGGCCTTCACGCCGCGCCCTGTGTGCTTATCGCCTATATTAGGCCCTATTTATTAAACCTGCTTTTACCGCAAGAAACCATCGAGCAAAGCTACGCTGAGCCTGGTGTTAACAGTATGGGCTGGGCGCCATATGCCGTGTATGTTGGCTTTCTTACTTTTATCCATCACTTTTACTTGGTGCTAATAGAGTGGCTCCAATTTGGCGATTTTGTATACTTTTTAGGCAAGGTGATTGGCACCACCCTTGTGAGCTTCATGATGATTGTACTTTCCGAACTTCTTTTTTTAAGAAAAGGGAAGTACAGAACCAATGCGGCCTAGTTTTCGCTGTCCACATGTATGCATAAGTTTTTTTTATTAAAATGATACTTTGTTGCGTTTGTTACATCAAATTTGCAATACATTTTGTCGACTTATTTTTAGCAAGCTCCTATGTCCGCCTTTAATCAAAACCGAAGTAGAATTGTACAAATCATTTTTATAGGTGCGTTTATTTTAATTACCCTTCAACTGATTAATCTTCAAATTTTTTCTACAAAATATAAAATGGCAGCAGATAACAATGCCTTTTATAGAAAAGTAATTTATCCAGATAGAGGTATCATTTTTGATCGCAAAAAAAGAGCCATTTTAGAAAATACGATAAGTTATGATTTGGTTGTTATCCCTGCCGAATCTAAAGGAACTGATACGCTAGCACTTTGCGCACTTTTAAATATTGATACGGCTACGTATAAAAAAAGAATGCGGGATTTGATTTTTAAAAATGGAGCTGTTAAGCCAAGTGTTTTTGAATCACTACTCACCACCGAAAATTTTGCGCGCCTCAACGAAAATATGTACCGCTTTCCTGGGTTTACATTAAGCGAGAGATCAGTAAGGTCTTACCCTTACGACTGTGGCGCAGCTGTTTTAGGTTATACGGCAGAAGTGGATACCGGATTTTTACGCAGACACAAAGATGAAGGTTATGAAATGGGCGATTACTTTGGTACCACAGGACTTGAAAATAGTTATGAAAAAATACTGATGGGCCAGCGTGGTATTAAACGTTTTATTCGAGACAACAAAGGTAGAATTCAGGGGCCTTGGGAAAAAGGAGAATTTGATACCGCAGCTATTGCAGGTAAAAATTTATATTCAAGTATTGATGTAGAGCTTCAACAACTTGGAGAAAAATTAATGCAAAATAAAGTGGGTAGTATTGTTGCCATTGATCCAAGAACAGGTGGCATATTGTGTATGGTAAGCGCACCTAGTTACAACCCCAACTACTTAACAGGTAACCAACGGAAAAAGCATCTAGTAGACATGATGTATTTTGATCCTAGAAAGCCGCTACTTAATAGAACTGTTAGTACTACTTACTCTCCGGGCTCCACATTTAAAACACTCGTGGGCATTATTGGTATGGCGGAAGGCGTTATTGATGATCAAATGACCGTAACATGTGGCAGAAGTTATTTAGGTTGCGGTAGAAGAATGGGTTGTCACGCGGCTGGGACTTTTACATTAAAACCTGCTATTTCAAAATCATGTAATAGCTATTTTGCAGTGGCCTTTCGTAGAATATTAGACAATGCAAAAGTTAATAATAGAGATGTCACCCTTGGTGTATTTAATGAATACGCCTATTCATTTGGGCTTGGCAAAAAATTAGGTGTAGACTTACCATCAGAGCGAATGGGTAATATCCCTACTTCAAAATATTACCAGAAAATATTTGGTAAAAATTGGCAGGCTTGTAATATTATTTCCAACTCTATAGGACAGGGAGAAATTACGACCACCCTCACACAACTTGCCAATGTAATGGCGATTATTGCCAATAAAGGTTGGTATTATTTACCCCATTTAATTGACTCAGTAGAAGCCGGCGACGATTATGAAATGCTCGCTCGTTTTAAAGTAAAACAAAGAACTAAAAATATTGCAGAAAGTATTTTTGAAGAAGTTCATGAAGGCATGCAAGGTACTATGGAATTTGGAACAGGTGCTTATGCAAAGGTTCCAGGTATCAATGTTTGTGGTAAAACGGGAACCGTAGAAAATGCCTATAGAGGTGAATCACTAAAAGACCATGCATTTTTTGGCGCTTTTGCGCCTCGTGAAAACCCGCGTATTGCTATTGCGGTCATGTGCGAAAATGCAGGTTACGGTGCTACATCAGCAGCGCCTATCGCAAGTTTATTGATTGAAAAATATTTAAGGGATTCTATTGCCGGCCCTGAAAGAAAAGCAAAAATTGAGCAGCTATCCAATATGAATTTAATTCCGCCTCAAATGAAGCGCCTAATGATAAAGCAAGATTCTACAAGAAAGGTTACCATCAAAAAATCAATTGCCAAGAAATAGCCAACAATGAACAGAAAAAATAATAATCTTGCGGCAGAAGGGATAGATTATACGGTTGTTTGGCTGTACGCCATTTTAGTATCCATTGGTGTATTGTGTATTTTTATGGTAGAATACAAAACCAATACCAATTGGTTAGCCACATTTTTAGGCGGAAAAACGAATTACAGTAAGCAACTAATTTTTGGAGGTGTTTGTGCGCTGGCAGCTACTTTTATCTTACTAACAGATAGTAAAATATTTACAGCTTTTGCAAACCTCTCCTATCTGCTAGGTATCCTGCTGATGCTAGCCACTTTTGTACTTGGAAAAAATATCAATGGATCTAAATCGTGGATCCCGTTAGTAGGTGGTTTTAATTTACAGCCTGCAGAACTTTGTAAAATATTTACATCCCTTGCATTGGCTAAATTTATTTCACGTCAAGAAATAGATTTTACAAATATCAAGTCACAAATTATTGCTGGACTCATTGCGTTAACCCCTGCCGCATTGTCTATTTTACAGCATGAACTTGGTTTAGCGCTTGTATACTTAAGCCTTCTTATTGCCATGTATAGAGAGGGATTGCCCGCACAGTTCTTAATTATTGGATCATGCTTTGGTATATTAGCACTTGCCACCCTCATTGTAGAAATAGATGCATTATCCATCACGTTAACCATTTTAGCAGCACTCATTATTTTTTTAGCATATAGACAAGTTAGAAAAAAACAAAGGCTCGTTACCATTGCAGCGATTATATCTATTTGGATCCTATGCATTGGTGTACAGCGCTATGTAGTGCCCTATGTATTTAATAATGTATTAGAGTGCTACCAGAGTACTAGAATATATAGCATGGTAGGTAAAGATTATGATTGTAGTTTAAATAAAAAGTCCAACGAAAAAGTTACAGGGAAAGCTGCACGCAAACCAGATGATTATAACGTAAGACAAAGTAAAATTGCGATTGGCTCTGGTGGATTTTTTGGAAGAGGCTTTTTAAAAGGCACCCAAACAAGAGGCAAATATGTACCCGAACAAGACACCGATTTTATTTTTACTTCATTAGGGGAAGCCTTTGGATTTGTAGGTTGTGCCATATTTTTAGGACTTTACTTATATTTTTTATTTCGCATTGTACGCATTGCAGAAAGGCAGCGAAGCGCCTTTAGTAGGATATATGCATACTGTGTAGCGAGTATTTTATTTTTCCATATTGCAGTAAATGTAAGTATGACCATTGGGCTTTTTCCAATTGTGGGTATTACCCTTCCACTCATAAGTTATGGAGGATCATCGCTACTCACTTTTACGGTATTAATTTTTATCATGCTCCGACTAGACGCCGATAGACAAATGGTGCTACGATAAGCAAATCGAGTTTTCATGCAAATTATTCCATTATCAGAAGGCAGTTTCACCATTGATCAATCCAAGGTATTTGTTCCATTTAACAATCAAACAGAAGTCCTACAAAGTAGACCTGTAGGAAGTTTACTCGTAGAAATTCAACCCTTTGTTATTGTTACTAAAAAAGATATTATTTTAATAGATACGGGTCTTGGCTATACAAATACAGATGGTCAATTACAATTACACGAAAATTTAGAAAAAGCAGGTATCAAACCAGCTGCTGTAACTAAGGTGCTTATGAGCCACTTACACAAAGACCATGCAGGTGGTACCACATTTAGTAATATTGACAACACTGCCCGTTACATAAGTTTTCCGTATGCAACTTATTACATTCAAAAACGTGAATTTGAATATGCCACAGGCATAGGCTCGGCCTCGTATATACCTGAAGATATTTTACCTCTAGCGGAATTTAGCAAAGTAGTATGGCTAGATGGTGACGAAGGAGAAATTGATGGCGGAATTAAATACCAAGTGACGGGAGCCCACTCAAAGTTCCATCAGGTGTTTTGGATTACTGAAGACAATGAAACTATATTTTTTGGCGGAGATGATGCCCCTCAATTGCAGCAAATGAAAAGCAAGTTTGTTGCGAAGTACGATTATGATGGGAAAAAATGCATGGAACTCAGACAAGCATGGCTTGAAAAAGCAAAACAAGAAGGATGGACCTTCTTGTTTTACCATGATATTAAAATGCCTGTTTGGAACAGTCTTTAAAGCGTAGGTTCTTGCTGACCTGGAGGAGGCGGTGGCGGTTTGCTCCCTTTTTTATGCATCCCTTTTCTGTTTTGCAATTCTTCTTTAATCATACCCATAAAAGCACGATCTGCAATAAGTGCTTTATTTGCACGCTCATCTGATCCTAATGCTTTTTTAAAGTCATTTCTGTATTTTTTTCTGATGTTTAATGCGGCTTCTTCAAAAGCCAACACATCCTCTTTTTTTTCTTGACGTGCTTTTTTTAATTCTTCCATACACGCATTGTAGGCTGGCCAAAATTTTTGCGCTTCGTCGGTATTTAAATTTAAATGCTTTGTCATAAAAGCAACTTTTAATGCTTCTACATTTTCTTTACTAGGCTTTGGGCCTTTGCCACGAGAGCTCATTGGTCTTTCCTGTGGCTGTGCGCTGCTTATCGCTACAATAAACATTGAAAGTAAAATACTGAAAATGATCTTTTTCATAATTGATAATTTAATTACTTGATTGAATATATTCTAGGAGTTCCTGATCTGATACATCAGGTGTAACAATAAGTTTTTCATGCACATCTAGATAAGCCGTTAATGTAGAATCACTAATGGTTTCGATTATTTGGGTATGATCGGCACCAATATAAGCGCTGTAATCAAAGGTTTGCTTTTCACTTGTATAAAAATAATTTCCAAGCACCATAATTCCAATGAGAGCCGCTGCTACCGCTATTTTAGACCAAGTAAACATTTTTACAGTTGTGGTTACAGGCGGCACCTTTTCTTGTGCAACTGGTATTTGATATCCCGTTTGCTTAGGTATGGTATTTAATAGAGGTGCGATTAATTCCAGCTCATCATAAACAGCTTCGGTTTCTATTTTTGCACGCACCATACTAGGCAGCGTTTCAAAATAATGGGCTGGTACTACATAAGGCATTTGGGATTGAATGGTCGTCCAAAATGGGCTTAATGTTTCTAGCTCTTCGTGTATGGTTTTATTTTGATGCATGGCTATTCAATAGACTTTAGCTTACCCTTTGGGTTTAATAACTTTTAATAAATTCTTCAATTTTTTTTGCAGCATGATGGTAACTCGCCTTTAGAGCACCTTCGGAAGTATCCAACAACTCACTCATTTGCTGATAAGGCATTTCGTCATAATAGCGTAAATTAAAAACGAGCTGCTGCTTTTCAGGTAAAGATTTAATAGCAAGTTGCAAACGCCATATCAATTGATTTTCATCAAAATGAGTATCCGCTTTTACCTTATCGCCAAAAATTTCTGAATCCTGATCTAATGATACAATGGCTCTTTTTTTTTCTTTTTCGATAAAAGTGAGCGTTTCATTGGTAGCTATTCGGTATAACCAGGTATATAATTTACTATCAGCTCTAAAATTTTCAAGTCCGTTCCACACTTTTACAAGTACCATTTGTAATACGTCATTGGTGTCTTCATGACTTACAAGCATACGTCTAATGTGCCAGTACAATTTTTCCTGGTACTTTTTCACAATGCCATTAAACCCTTTTTCTTTGGTGGTATGATTGTGAAATGCAGCTAGTAAACTGGTATCATCTAGATGTAAGTCCATAGGCTAAAGGTAATTACTTGGACTGCCAAGGTTGAAATTAGTTTAATGTCCCTTCAAATTAAGCGTCTTTCCAGCGCCACAAATGAAGGCAAGCGTAGGTTTTATAGGGGCTCCAAGCTTCTGCAATGGCAAGCATGTTTACTTTTAGCTCCTTTTTATTTGAGGGGTCTAAGTTATAGCACTTTGTCATGGCCTGCTGTATGCCCAAATCGTCTACTGCAAAAACATCTTCTCGACCGAGCGAAAACATGAGTAACATTTCTACGGTCCATTTACCAACGCCTTTTATTTGAGTGAGTAATTCAATGATTTCTTCGTTGGAGAGCTGCTGTAATTTTTTATCGGTTATCTTATGTTCGAAGCAAAAATTTGCTACAGCATAGATGTAATTAATTTTGGCATAACTGATACCGATCCCCCTCAGGGTTTCTTCTGGGGTATCCAATACTTTTTGAATGGTAGGTTTTTTGGCTGGGTACAATGATAAAAATCGTTCAAATATAATGGCCGCTACTTTGGTACTTAATTGCTGGCTAATAATGCTTGCCATAAGCCTAATTGGAATATTTTTTTGAAGCGCCAACGCATGCGTTTCGCCTTTTAAAATGGGGGCTAACCACTTATCCTTTTGCAAATGTTTTTTGTACGACATATGGCAAGTTACAAACCCTAAATTATCTTTCAAAACCAATAAGAAGTAGTAGCTTAGTGTAAAATTAAACGGTTTATGCTATCCCGCATGTTCACCCTGG
>Ga0255102_1000118_pt1 | contig 22899 bp, 15 predicted proteins | sample Law_Cont_RepA_0h_FD_188448 | JGI IMG/M metagenome (GOLD analysis project Ga0255102, IMG submission 188448) | Freshwater microbial communities from St. Lawrence River, New York, United States - Law_Cont_RepA_0h | ecosystem: Environmental > Aquatic > Freshwater > River | place: USA: New York... | reverse complement strand
TCATCGGTAATTTAACTGTAAAATCTTTTCTATCACAATATTTTCTCCAGTGTCTAAATGGATACCAACTAAAAACCCAGTTACTGATTCCCAACCACGATAACCAACATAAGAAATCCGTTACTAAATTATACAAATACAATATAATATGAGCAATAGCTAAAACAATTATCCCAACAGGTTGTAAAATTGTGAATATAATTGAAAATAAAAAATATAATAAGTCAAAATTTTTAAATCCGTCATTAACAGGGAATTTATTTACGGTATCTTCACAATCAAAAGAATCAATTTCTTTAATTCCAATAAAATTACCTGAAGATGGACCAATAAAGTTTCCTCCTTTTTTCCATTGGTCAATAAATGAAGAAATTGTATAAACTCTATTAAATTCAAATTGATAAAAAGTGTCATTACAATCAATAGATTCATTTAATTTATCTATTTTTTGTTGTCCAATAAATCCATCAGTATACCCACTCCAAGCTAATCCAAAATAATATGAACTTTGTTGTTTGTCGTGTAACCTTATTTGTAATTGGTTTGTTGAACCTCGATAATATGTTGGGTCATCTTCCGGGTCATTACCAATCCACCCATATTCTTTAACATTAGGAATTAAAAAATATGGTCTCCTTGTTGATAATGTTAAATCATTTGGTTGTGTCCATTTTACTTTAAATCTATATTTACCTTTTGTTGGGATTCCAACTGTTGGGTCGTAAGATATTACTTTTTCTCCAAATTCATTTGTAATAAAGTAATCTAAATTCATAGGTAATTCAATTAACCATGTACCACTTCCGTCAATAACATTTCCAGCCTGTTCTAAATCATATTGTTCTAATACAGGATTACCTTCAGAATCTTGTTGAATTGTTTGTCTAATTGCTAGTATTTGGCCAGGAGCTGTTGTTAATCCACAAAGATTACCCATATCATCTCTTGGTTTACAATTATCTCTAACTTTAAACCCATCAGAAGATGAAAACATTGAACCCATGAATACAGATGTCGGTTGTATATCAACATTTGCCTCATCTCTTAAATCAAAATCTAATCTATTAACGGCTATTTGACAGGTAGTCGGGTCTCCCCATAATGGAGAAATCTCGGCACTTTTAACAATATTAATAATTTGTGGTAACGATTTTAAATCAGTAGAAGTTCTAAATTTATTACCCGCAACTTGTCCTTCAGTTGCAAGTCCCATTCTAATTAAATCTTGAGGTGTTAATGAAAATTCACCAATGTCTGATAAATCCACATCCATGACAATAGTTTGATTCCCCAAAGGAACTCCCATTATCATATAATCACCACTCTCATTTGTTTTGGCAGTAAATTTATAGTATTTGTCAAATATTTCAACAGCGGTAGAACCTGTTAAAGAATCAATTCTTGATGGTAAAGTACCCGTTGCCGCGTGTTTTGAATAAGATTTTTCGTAAGGTAAAAGATTGTATCTATAACCATCCTCATTTTTATCTGTAGGTGATTTATAAGGGTAGATACTTGAGATTAAAGGGTTTGATTGGTCGGCAACTGTAATTGGGATAAACACCGAAACTATGGCGTTAGGTACCCCAAATCCTCCATTTGCAATTACTCTACCTACTAATACACCATAGTCAGCACAACTTCTTGTGTAAACATCTGTTTGTTGTATTTTTAATGATAATATTTCTAAAAACTCAAAATCTTGGTCTAATTGTACATTGATTGTCTTATTGACACCAAGTTCAGTTTTTATTCTATATGATTGACCCATGTAATACCTTTAATTTATAAATAGTTTATGTGTTATTTTTGGAATACAAACACACTCTTTTTAAATTATAAACTAATCAATTCAAGAATAAACCTATATTATGAGAAGGTAACAGATTGGAAATTTTTAACAGATACTCGGATATCTTTATTAGGATATCTAATTTGATAAACTTGTGAAGGTTGTGCAAAAATGGTATCATCAACAGGTGCGATTTCTTTAGTTTCAGGGTCCGAATATTGCATTGATGTTTCTGCTGATGAATATTGTCCTCCAACATTATTATAAACATTAAGTCCTGCTACTGTTAATACACCATTTTGGTTTTGAACAATACTTTTGATTTCTGACAAATAAACATTTTGACCTAATTGTCTTATTTGTGGATTAAAATATGTAGATATTTTATCAACAACATCTGCAATAATTTGTCCTGAATTTTGTGCAGAGTCTAAAACAATTTGTACATCCACACTAAGGTCAATAACTTCAGCCGTTAATATTGAAATGTAATCATTCATCATTCTATAATTTGACAAATATGTTGCAACATTTTGTCTTAATGTGTCTGATACAATGTTGGTTAATTTACCTGAAGTATCATATGACAATAATTGAATTAATATTTTATTATTATTTTCTGTTATTGCCACTTTCGCAGGAGCTCCAAATTCTGCCGGCATATTTCTAATTATCGCCTCATAATCTTGAACTGTAACCGCTCTTTTTTGTGCAGCAAAGTTAAATGAAACATAATTTCGTATTTCTTCTAATGATGGAATACCCGCGCCACCAATAGCTGCGGTAACATTATTACATCTTAACGAGTTAACAACTGAAGAGTTTGTTAATTCTGATGGTCCATTAACATAAAACGAAACGGTACCGATTTGAGTAATCACATTTGTCCCTAAATTTGTTGCTAATCCACCACCAACTCTATATTGTATGAATAATGTTGAGTTCGGAATTAAGGCAGAACCTAATGAAAAGTTATTAGAATATCTTTGTAGGTCTAATGTCGCACCCACCGTTGTAAATTGATTTAACGCGTCTTGGGCTGTATTAGTTCCTCCACCAAAAGTCATTTTTTTAAATCCTTCAGGTGTATACTCTGTCATAAATCTATTTTGTGTTTGAATATATCTACCAACTTTAATCCCTGGTTGGTCAGAAACTTTTGTTGGGTCTTCAATAAAAACTCTATCTTCAGCCAAAGCGTCTACTTCATACCATTTATTTGACACTCCTAAAAATTCAGCAGCTGTCGGTATATTTGTATATTCAGTCCCACTTTTTAATAAAACACTTGTAATCCCTAAAACATTTTTTTCAGGTAAGAATAATTCAAAAAATGGTCTTACATCATTTGGCGTAATAACTCTTTTGAATACCTTAGTAATACCATTAACTACAAGTTCTCTTTTTGTTATTGTGTAATTAATTAATACATTATTGGCATTGAAATTAGGTATTTTAAGTCTGTTTGGAAAACCTTGAGCATTATATGGTGATGTAAAATCAATATCATAAATGTTTTCAAATACAATACCCGCACCTGTAATTTGTGAACCTCTTGTTAAAGTACCCAAATATCTTTCATCTTCTTTATCCCCAAAAGCAGGAACTGTAATAGAGAAATCAACTAAAGCAACCGAAGGTCTTTGACCCGGTAATTTTAATCCATAAGTTCTTGCAATATTGTAAATTGAAGACCTTTGTTGAGCGTATTGAAGAACTGTCTCTTGAATACTTCTATCTATGTGATAATGTAAGTTATCTGCTACGGCAGCATTTAAATCCAAGAACACAGAAAATACCGAAGCATCATTAAAGTCTTGTATTAATTCAGGATAATAAGTTTTAACATAGTTTAATAACTCTGTTCTTATCCCCTGATAATCTCTAGTTGTATATGATATATTACGATTTGCCATCTATATTAAATATTAATAATAACAAAATCACTTTGTGCAAAAGTGTTTTTATCTGTTGAGTAGTCTATTTTAATTTTAGCAGTATATTCTGAAGTTCCTTTACCAGGAAATCTATAGATTGGTGATTCACTACTACCGATAGAATTTTGTCCTGTTGCGATATCAACTTCTTCTTGAGGGTCTGCTGGTGTTATTGTTATATTATTTAATAATAAATTTGGCATATAATTTGAAACCGCTTCTCTAATGTCAGATTCAATTGCATCAAAAGTAAGACCATCAAATGGTTCAAATAAGAACTCATATAACCTAGTACCAAAATCAGGTAGATAATATCTTGTACCTTTTCTTGTTAACAATAAATGGATTAAATCCGCCTTTACTTCTTGAGCTTCAAATTGAGTTAATTCCAAATAGTCTCCTCTTTTAGAATTTCTAAAAGGAAAATTAAGACCGTATGTTGTACCTGCTGCCATATCTATAATTATAGTGTTGTGATTATTTCTTATAAATACCTAAAAATAAATAATCCCGACATTGCCGGGATTATTTTAATAATTAAGATGAACATCCAAAACAATCAATTTCAATACCTTCAGGTTTGGGTGGTAAATTCATGTTACTATAGTCTACTTTAGGGACTTCAACATTTTTAGGTTTTTGTACCTTTGAAATGTCTACCGCTAAGTGTTTAGCTCCCGTTGATATAGCTTTTGTTCTTACATAATAACAAAGAGTTTTTAATCCTTTACCCCAAGAATGGAAGTGTGATGATGAAATCTTTGACAATGTTGGATTAGACATATAGATATTCATTGATTGTGATTGGTCAATGAATGGTGCTCTGTCAGCCGCCATATCAATAAGTTCTCTTTGAGATATCTCCCAAATTGTTTTGTATTTTGGAATCAAATGTTCAATTCTTTTAACTTTTTTGTTGTAATTCTTGTCTTCTGTGTCAAGGTAATGATTAAAGTTAATATTTTGAATTGAACCTTCATTCATGATGATTTCATTTTTCAAATCTTCACACCATACTCCTAATTTTTCAAAATCACTAATTAAGTATTTGTTAACAATTAAGATTTCTCCTCCAACTACACGACGATTAAATAATGCCGAATGAGCTGGTTCTGTCATTTCAAATGAACCTGTGATTTTAGCAGAAGATGCAACTGGCATCTGAGCCGTAAATAACGAGTTACAAACCCCGTGATTAGACACTTCTAATTTTAGTGAATCCCAATCCCACATTCTACTTAATCCTTCGTAATCTAATCCCCACATATCAAATTGGAATTCCCCTTTTGACATTGGTGAACCTTTGAAAAATTTGTATGGTTTATATCCCCCTGATTTACATAATTCCATACTTTCGGTGATTGCCGCAAAGTAGATAGTTTCAAAAATTTCTTTATTTAATTTTTTTGCTTCTCCCGATGTAAAGATATAGTCCATCAAATAAAATACATCAGCAAGTCCTTGAGTTCCAATCGCAATTGCTCTTTGTTCTAATCCACCTTTTCTACCTTGTTCAGTTGAATAACTATTAATGTCAACCACTTTGTTAAGTGCTCTAACGACTTTTCTAACCTCACTATAAAGTAAGTTAAAATTGAACTCACCTTTAATAATAAAATTCTTTAATACCATAGATGATAATGTACAGATTGCTGTAGTAGTTTCATCAGTATATTGGTAAATCTCATTACATAAGTTAGATTGTTTAATCACCCCAATGTTTTGATGATTTGTCTTTCTGTTAGCACTATCTTTAGAACATAAATAAGGCACTCCTGTTTCAACTTGAGATTCAATAATTTTATTCCAAATTGTTTGTGCTTTTACTTTTTTACCAAGTCCAAGTTCAACCGCTTTATTGTAGTTTGATTCATACTCATCACCATAAGCTTCTTGTAATGGTTTAATACCCGCCTTAACAATATCATTAGGACAGAATAAATACCAATCCCCGTTGTCTTTAACTGCGTTCATGAAGTTGTCTGGTAACCATATAGATGTAAACAAATCTCTTGCTCTCATCTCTTCAGCACCTGTGTTCTTTTTGATTTCAAGTAAGTCCATGATGTCTTTATGCCAAGGTTCAATGTAGATAGCCGCACTACCCGGTCTTCTTCCTTGTTGATTGAAGAATCTTAACCCCTCATTAACAATTTTTAAGTATTTTAATAGACCACCAGCAAATCCTCCTGATGAGTTAATTCTACTTTCTTTACTACGAATGTTAGACATACATAATCCAATACCTGCAGCATCTGATGAATAGGTTGAAATATCGTTGAATGTTTGTAATAACCCTTCTCTTGAATCCCCATGATTGTATTTCAATACACAAGACGCTAATTGAGGTGTCTTGGTTCCTGCATTAATCATGATTGGTGTTGCTGGAGAAATAAGTTGGTTTGACAATGATTGGTAATACTCAACCGCTTGTTCAAATGATTTAGTAACCCATAAAGCAACTCTCATGTACATGTGTTGAGGTCTTTCAATTGCCTTACCTTCAGGAGTTTTTAACAAATACATTTCTTGTAATGATTTCCATGCAAAATAATCAAAATTGTAATCATTCTCGTGATTTATTACAGAATCAATATTTTTAGGACCATAAAGTTCAATAGTTTCCATTAACTTATCGTTAATGATACCATCAACATGTAAGGTGTGCATTGTATTACAGAAACTTTCATCAGTTTCTTTATGGTATGCAGAAATTGCAACTGAAGACGCTAATCTTGAATAATCGTGATGACTTCCAGTATATGCTGCAGCAATCTCGTAAACCAATTTATCTAACTCTTTGGTTGTAATAACACCCTCTGTTGGTACTGAAGTAATAACTTTAATGAATACTTCATCAGCATTAACTGTTAATCCTCTTGCTGCTCTTTTAACTCTATTGTATATTTTTTGAGGGTTAAACGAAACTTCGTCCCCATCTCTTTTTTTTATCTTTAATGACATCATATTAAAAATCCTCCGTAAATGTTAATGACTCACCTAACTTGGCCTTTTGATACTCCATAGTTCTTGATTCAAAAAAGTTTCCTTTTGTCTCAACAGCTATCTGTTCCATAAATTTGAATGGTTGTTCAACATTAAATTGTTTTTTACAACCAAACTTAACTAATAAACCATCAGTAACAAACTCAAGGTATTGCTTCATTAAGTTTGAATTCATACCAATTAATGATACTGGGATAGATTCTGTAATAAATTCTTTTTCAATTTCCAAAGCGGATAATAAGATTTCTCTAATTCTTTTCTCACTTGGCTTATTTTCAACATGATTATTAATCAAATGGATAGCAAAATCACAATGTAAATTCTCATCTTTAAAGATAAGTGAATTAGCATTACATAACCCTTGCATTATCCCTCTTGATTTCAACCAAAAGATTGAACAGAATGAACCCGAGAAGAAGATACCTTCAACCGCAGCAAACGCCACCAATCTCTCTTGGAATGTTGAATTTTCAATCCAATCCAAAGCCCATTTGGCTTTCTTTTGAACCGCAGGTAATTTATCAATAGCGTGAAAACATTCATCTTTTTCGTCTGCGTCTGAAATATAAGTGTCAATCAATAATGAATACATTAAAGAGTGAATATTCTCCGCCATAAGTTGGAACCCGTAGAAGAATTTGGCTTCAGGGTATTGAACTTCTTTTAAGAAATTTTCTGCAAGGTTTTCGTTAACAATTCCGTCAGATGCTGCAAAGAATGACAACACATTCTTCACAAAGAATCTTTCATTATCTGTTAAATTTTCCCAATCTCTAATATCATTAGATAAATCAACTTCCTCTGCCGTCCAAAATGCCGCTTGATGTTGTTGGTAAAATTCCCATATATCGTTGTGTTCAATAGGGAAAATCACAAATCTATTCGGATTTTCTTTTAATATTTTTTCTTCCATTTTTTTAATTTTGTTTTAATTGTTCTTCTTTTTGTTTTCTTTTTTCCATTAACTCCTTAACCCTATCTCTTTTTCTTTCCTCTTGTTGTTCTCCAAACCCTAAGAATGTTACTGAACTTTCAGTATCAATTTCTAATAACTCATTGTTGAATTTACAATTTTCAAAAACTACACCGTCTTTACCAAGACGAGATTTTGTTATAGCAATTGTCGCCAAATTCATTTCTTTTTGTTGAAGGGTTTTTGCAATGGAGATAATTACGTGACCAACCTGAGCCTTTTTAATTGACCCACCCATTTGGTCGGTCGTCACTACTTCAGCTGAAATTGAAGACCTATTACCTTGTGTTGCGGTCCATCCTACTAAATCTAGTTCATGACACATCGCTTCAAATCCTCTCATTACAGAACCTTCCGCTTTCCATTCGTCTTTACTTGATGATTCAGGTAATATACAATCAATATAATCTAACATAATTAAATCAATCTTTGTCCCATCGGCAATAATTTTTCTAACTTGATTTTTGATTTGATTCATAGTCATAGTATCAGAAGCTAATTTTTTCAGAATTAACTCATTTTTCATAGTCTCTTTAATTTCAGTTATTTTAGACATCACCTCTTCTTTATTTTTAACCAAATTATCCGGCTCAATCCCTGTCCAAAGTGTAAAGTGTTTTCTTTGAATAATTTTAGGGTTGTCTTCAAAAAATATTTGAAGTACATTATACCCTAAATTAAATGCCGTGTTTGCAATTTTGGTTAAAATTGTTGTCTTACCAACCCCTGTTGGTGCCAAGATAACACCAATCTCACCTTTAGCCAAACCACCCTTAAGTAATCTATCAATACCCGCAATTCCCATAGGGATTGGGTGTCTGTAATCTTCATCTAATACGGTATCTAAGTTATCAAAGATGTCTGTCTGCCCTTTTTCAATTTCACCGACTTGTAATGCATTTCTTACTAACCCCTCAACTTTATCGTATGATTCAAAATCACCTTCTGTAATAATTTTTTGAGCTTTATCCATTGCTTTCTGAAGTTCTTGTTGTTTACAAAACTTCAAAGCTTTCTCTTGAACAAATGTTGTACCCTCAAATGGAGCATCACTTACCTGTTTTAGGGTGTCTAAAACCACTTTTGCTACTATTTCTTGACTAATTTCAGATTTAACAATTTGGTCAAGAGTTTCAAAATTGGGTGTAGATTGGTACTTTATGTAATATTCTTTAATCATTTGTAAAATGATTTTAAAGTACTTATTGTCAAAGTACGATGATTCAATTACTTCCATAATAGAAGATGAAAAATCTTTATCTACTACTATTTGATTTAGTAATTGTAGTTGAAATGTGTTCCCTAAATAATCAAAATTTTTGTTCATAAATTGTTTTAATGTTTAACTGTGTATTAATTAAATAGCTACTTACTTAGGTCAAATTCCAAATAATCGTAACTTAATTTATGATTTGAAAAAATGTCAGTTAATTCACGAAGTACCTCTTTTAAAAGTGGTCGTACATCAACTGTATAACGAACTTTTGGTGGATAAAATTTTCCATCAAAAACTCTATGACAAATTGTCTGTTCCCCAAGTTTAACATAAATGTTAAAATCTTCAGGACCATCTGTATAAGATGTGTTCATAATTGATTGGTCGTGGGCAATCGCTTCTTTATTGTCCATCATGTAAATTACGGTTTTCATTTTTAACGCGTGTTGAAGCTCATCTTTTAGATTTAAAATAAAATCATATAAATCAGTAGAGCTTTTTGCCTTTGGGTTATACCCTCGGACATTAAAAAATCTTTGAACTACGATGTTTTCATTTAGAGTCAAAAGGAATTCCATTTTTGTACTGTCTTGTTCTCTCATGTTTGTTTAATTTTTGTTTGTGTTTCTTTTTTCTTTTCTAGTTAATTTCATAAATGGTCGGAGGAAGTCTACCCAAGCTTCGTCGTTTTTTGGAAGATACTTAAAGAGACCATCTTCCATCATAAGTCTCATTAAGTTTTTGTATCCTCTTTCTGAGGGGTCTATGGTATCTGTATAAATTTGTTCAACAAGTTCTTTACCCTCGTCGGTAATAAGTGGTGTTCCAAGGTCCACAATCTTTTTATTCATCTTATAGAACTCTTCTCCAAGTATACCATTTTTTGTTTTACCTATCAAAATATTCTCTAATGATTTGGGTTTTTTCTTTTGCTCGTTATTTCGGGCACTTTCCAATAAAATGTCCATATTAACGGGCATTTTTTGAATATCGGGAAATAACTTAACTAAAGTTTTTTCTCCTAAACCTTCAATACCATCAATATTATCAGATGAATCACCTGCAAAAATTTTACAAGTTAACACATTATAATGAGGTATTTCAACTTTATTTATGGTGACCATATCACCTTGTTTAAAGTATCGTTTTAAGTTTGGTGAGTAAACGGACACTTTACCCGAGATAAGTTGTGTAAGGTCTTTATCTGACGAAAAAATAGTAATGTCCTCATCAATAGCTATCTGACAGTAATAAGCAATTAAGTCATCCGCTTCGTTATTAATCATCTCAACTTGTCTAACAAAGACCTCTTCAAGATATTCTTTAATACGAGCATTTTGTGTAAGATATGATTCAAGTTTATACTCGTTCATATCATTTTTTCTTTTTCCTTTATATTGAGGATATAGTCCTTTCCGAACGGACGAACTATGTTCGGCATCCCAGAACACAACTACCTTATCGTAGTTATGCTCTTCAAGGAATTTCCGAATTGTATTGATAAAGTGGTAAATGGCACCTAAGTGACTTCCGTCGCTATAGAGGTCTTTTACTCCGTGGAATCCAATCTTCATTAAGTTGGAACCGTCTATTACTAATGTTTTAATCACAGTTGTGATTTAAAGGGTGAATAAATTACTAATTGTCTTCTTTTTCTTCTTTTAGGTCAAAATCACCATCTGTTCCGATGATTCCTTTCCAATAATCTGCGTATTCTTTTTTGTATTTTTCCAATGAAGTTTTCTCTTCAGCAGCATCTTTACCTCCAATAAATCCGTGTGGTGTAACGATTATTTTTCCATCATCATAACCTAAACCATTAATATGATTTTTCATAACAGACACTTTTGTCCTTGAAGCAAACTTAATTGTTCTTTTATCTTTAGTTGCGGTAATCTTAGTTGTACCAGCACCTTTTTGATTTCCATATAAAAAAACTAATGATGAGTTTAACCAAATCGCCTCACCACCTTTAGCTTTAATTTTTGGTTGTCCAAATGGATTATCAGGTAACTCCACCCAAGGTTGATTTACAATAATTAAAGTGTTTTCATATTTAGAGTCTGCTTTACGAGACCCTGAAATTCTTTGATTGATACCCATACCAATCTTATCGGCTAATGTTGAAGCGTTGTGTTGTTTTCCACCTTTACCTTCAAAAGTCATTTTACAAGGAACGGAACCAACCGAATCCCACATAAAACATAAACTGTAATCTAAATTACCTTTTTCTTGTTCATCTAACAAATTATTAATATAGTCTGTTATTTGTTCAATATAACTAAAATTGTTATTAAAAATATAAAACCCATCCCAATCAAGTTCACCTGTTTCTTCATCAACAACTTCCTCGCAATCAAATCCCATAAGTTTTGCGTGTTCAAACGACCATTTTTGTTCTGTGATAATAAACACAGGAAGAATACCTTTCTTTTGGGCATCCACCGCAGTTTTAACCAAAGCAGTTGTTTTACCTGTATCTGAGTGACCTAAAAATATTTAAATGTCCTATTGCAGGACCAGGTAATCCAACAGCGTCCAAAAAATCAGGACCTAAATCAAAAAATCTTTGAGGTTTATATTTTGCGGATGTTGAGAATTTGTCTTTAATAGACTTAAAATCAGTTTTCTTGATTGCCATTTTCTATTCTTTTAATGTTAGGTAATTTACTTGTTTTATTTCTATTATAGAAAGTACTGTCTTCTTCGTAAAGAATACCGATTTCTTCTTCATGAAGGGTTATCAATCTAAGACCTAATTCCCCATCTTCTGATTCTTCTTTCAACATAGCAAACAAAACTGTTTCACCAATCTGTTTAGCTCTACCTGAAAAGTATCCTTTATCTTTTAGTTGACTTAAGATTTCATAAGACAACATTTTATTATCCCTTAATTGTAGGTCAATTTCTTCTTTAAATGTCATGTGATAGAATTAACATGTATGGTACCATACAAGATACCATACATGATTTTTGTTTTATTTTAGAATGGAAGGTCTTCGTCAACCTCATCATTTGCTTGTGGGTCAACAGGTTTTGTGTCATTTGATTTTTTACCACCAAAAGATTCTGTTTCAACAGAACTATCTCCGTAAACATATCCACCTTTTTCTGAATCCCATTTTGGAGTTTCTCCACGAGAAATTGCCTCAAGGTATTCAACAGGTTTTTTAGAATAAACATCTAACCAAGTTAACTCATCTTCAATCCAAGCTTTTGCTTGTGCCTTATCTTCGTGAACAGGTGCCGGGTCATCATACATAATTGTTGATACTGCAGTATATTCTTTACCGTTCGGTGCTTTTGATTTGTTTAATTCAATGATTAAATCACGACCTTTTTCAGAGTCAGTAATATCACCTTTATTTCTCCAAATCGGAATAATCTTGTCTAAGATACCATCGTTTTTGTAGTTGTGTTTGAATCTCCAAAATTTTGGTCCGTCTTCTTCTTTATCTCTATCTATAACTTTTACAATATAGAATTTACGAGAACGATATTGAGCTGCTAATTGTTTGTCAGACTCTTTACCTGTTGCAATTAATTCTTCGTAAACCTCATTCAATGGTGAACGCTCGTTGTCGTTTTTTCCTGGGTCGTAGAATTTTTGCCATTGACCACCAACTTGGATTTCGTGGTACCATGCTTCTTTGAACGGTGAAGAACCGTCTGTTGTAGGAAGAATTCTTACTCTTCTCTGTCCTGATTTCTCTTTATCTAATAAGATTAAAGCGAAATACTTTTTCATTCTTTCGTCTTGCGACATTTTACTTTGGGCTCCGCCCGCAGATTGTTGTGATTTTTCGTACTGTGCCAATACGGCGTCTAATGAACTCATGTTTTTTTTAATTTTAAGTGATTATCTATCTGATATAAATATAGGTTATAATGTGACTTTAGTCAAATGAAAAAGGTGTCTCTCGACACCTTTATTTTATCTAAACGATGTTTTGTAATTATCGTTACTTGGTGTTCCTCCTGGTTGAAAAGAACTTTTAATATCTGAAGAATTAATGTCTGTTACATCATCTGTTGTTAAAACATAATCATTTTTCCCCGTCTTTTCCATCTCTTCCGATTTATCATCAAAAAATTGTGATAGTTTTTGATTGAATGGGTAAGAATCGTATGTTCTTAATTCTAATTTTTCTTGTGGGGTTTTTTCTCTATACTTTTCAATCTTAGCTTCAAGACTATTTAATTTGTTCATTATATTATCCATTTCTCCAAGTCTTGATTGTAAATTATCCAACTGACCAAATAAGTTATTAAAATATTCTTCTTGTTTTGTTTCAATATTTTTTTGAGAATCTACTAATTCTGTGATATCAAGTTCTTCAGAATCTTCACTTCCTGTATCAGAACTCTCATCAGGATTTCCATCATCGTCAAGTTTTTCAATATCAGGGTCATTTGCAATATCAATTGGTTGACCTGCCACAGGTGCTGGTGGTGGAACCGCTCCCGCATCTGAAGGTGGTGGTGGTGCTCCCGCTCCTACATCTCCAGGTGCTGGTGCCAATGGACCTAAATCTTCAGGAGGTAATGGTGCATCCGCAGCCTGTTCTGTAATGTATTGATTAATACTTCTATATCTTTCAATTTCACTTAATATTTTTTTATCTATCATTGTGTTATCCGTTTAATAATTGTTTAATTCCTCCTGCTGTCTCAACTCTAACTTTTCTGTTAATTGTTGTTTGATGACCCGCTCTCTCAATAAGACCATCTCTTTCTCTGATTGTATAACAATCTCCTGTGTCTAAATCACAAACTTGTTGTGTTCCGTCACCGTTATCTGTTTGAGAAACTCTTGTTGATTTCCCAAGATAGTTGTCTAATGCTGATTTTATGCTCATAAAATTGTTTTTATTATAAATATGTTGTTATGTTATAAAGTGAAAACATCACTTAGTATTGTTTGGGTTAGTACTTCTCCATTAATTGGTGATGTAAATCCATATGGCCTATATTGAACTTGTAATCTAAAAGTCCCTAATTGGTTAATAGTTATTTCATTTGTATAGTTTGTTGATGTACCGCCTCTTCCACTATAATCAACAGTTTCATATGTTGTTGCCTTTAAAATCTTAGTGCTTGCAACATTTTGTTCATTAAAAGGTTTTTCAGTACTAAAATTATATGTGATATAACCACCCGCAGGTTTTTTAATATTATAATAACTTAACCCATTCCCTTGTAAATCCGTAGAATCAGAAATTCTGGTTAATGATAATTTTTCTTGAGGGAATGTTATAGAAGTTTGACTTGTCGGTACATTGTCAACCGGTACTTGACCTTGATTAGGTAAAGTATACCAATCTTTAAATGGGAATTGTTGTGTAACAGGTTGTTCTTGTCCTTTATAAGCGGTCAATATAAACACTAAATCAATTTGTGTTTTTCCAATAATTTTAGGGATATCATTAACTAAATAAGATTGGACTTGATTAAGAGTTACATTAAATTCCCCATTAGTTACTTGTCCATCAACACCAATAACACCTTTACTAACATATTTTCTAATAGTCACATTATTTACTTCTTCTAATTGGTAAACAGTATAATTCATATCAACTTTAGTTGCTAATACCCATCCTGTTAATTGTGGATTTATCTTAACATTTAAAGATTCTGTTTGACTTCCGCTTAACTGAACCGCAGTTCCTATCATAGTAACAGGACCAGTTGTTTGAGGATTTGTATTTACCCCCGGCGCAACATTCGTTACAGTTGTTGTTGTTGTTGTTGCGATAGTTGCCGTTGGTGATGGAGTGTTTGCCGCTTCTGGGTTTGTAATTGAACCTGGAGATGAGGTAGATGTTCCACTTAATGTTGGATTATAGTTAAATAATGTTCCTCCTGAGAATGAACCATAATCCGTTGTAATACCAATTTGGGTATAAATGTTAACATCTCCCGTGAAAATTTTAGGAACTACAAATTTTACCAAAGTATCATTAACAATAGTTACACTACTAAATGGTACTAATACATTAGCGATTTTAACTTCTTTAGTTGTTATTAAATTTCTACCATTAACTTGGATAACAGTGCCTGTATATCCTGATAATGGGGCAATTGTTGTGTACACCGGTGGAGGACAAGTTTTACCCACCAATGCTGGAAGTGGTGTTGGTGTTGGTGTAACACCAGGAGTTTTTCCTTTTTCTTCTGTTTTCTTAATTACCAATTTAAGGTCTTTAGAATCTGCAACTGTTGATAATCCAAGTGGAATCGCAGAGTTTAAAGCATTGTATAACGTATCTTTAGTTACTTTAAATTCACCAATATGTGAGTTATAATAATCTTCTGAAACATTATCTATAGGCCAATGACAAACATACCATTTTGCAAGACCCATTTCTAATATTTGTGGAACTCTTTCCGATAATCTTCCAATCATAAATCTAATATAAGAGTCAATTGTATCAAAATGTGCTAATGGTTGAGAGGTACTTGATGATGCATTTGTTTTAACTTTTACACAACTATAATTTCTTTGTATTAATGTGTTTTGACCTCCCCAATCCTTGCTTAACGAAATTAATCCAAAGTTATTATCCCAACCATTAAATGACTTATCTTGGAATGTGCTAATATATGATAAAGAATAAATAATAATTTGAAGTTCTTGACTGTTTGGTACAAGTTTAATTAATGCGTCTGCAAATGTTTTTGGTTGTATTGGGGTTAATACACCTGCGACACTTTGGTATCCAGCGGCAAATGAACTATTAAGATTAGAAACACAAGCGTTTGTTGTATCTAAAGTATTGTCCGCCTTTTGTGGTACTTGAGTACTCTTAATCGCATTTGTGGTACCACTAATAGTTACACTATCTTTATTAATTTTTAAAATTTCTTCAAGTTTAGTCAAAAGATTTTGATTAATACTTTGTAAGAAAGTATCAATCGCAGGTAAATCAAATACCCCTTGTCTAATACCTGTAAAAGTTGTTTGGAAGTTACCCGATTGAATACTATGGTCAACAGATTGAATCATATAAGGCCCATTAAACATTGGGACATGTCTAAGATTAAAATACATTGTTGGTTGTATCAACGCATTACCTAATGATGTAACAGTACATTTATAACTTCTATTTTTATAAAGATTGTATAAACTAACATTTTGAGTTGCACTTTGTCTTCCTGACGCTTGGTCAACCATATTCAATTGAGTATTAATTGATTCTGAAGTTGCCACTCCATTATCTTGAGATACACTAAATGAATAAAATATATTTTGATTACTAATCCCAATATCTACGGTAAATCCCACACACTTATTAGAAACAGCCCAATCTGTTTTACCTTGTAGATTTTCAAGTAAAGGATTTTCAGAGGCTCTTCTCATCTCAAACGCATCATCTCTAAATTTAAAATTACCTTTAGGTAAATCTAAATATTGTGATGGTTTACCCGCATAAAAACAAACCATTTTAGGACCTGATTTTCTATAATCAACATCCAAGAAAGTCCCCCATAAACTATCAGCAAATGCTAAAGACCCTCCACTACCTAATGGTGTTTTAATCCCGTCAGCATCTTGTACATTATAAAAATTAACATACGCGGGCAGGTTCATTACATTAAAATTATTCTTAATAAGAATACCACTAATGAACGTATAAACACTCATAGCGTTATTTAAAGAATACTCACCTTCTTTTCCCCCAACACCAAACATATATTTCAAATCAAAGATATCAATTAAAAGAGTGTCCCCAATATTTCTTGATGCCCTATCTAAAAACATTATATCTTCAAATAAAGTTTTGGTTGTATAGTCACCACCTGATATCCATTTGTCATTTAACGCCTTAAAAACTTCATAATTCTCAACTTTACTTTGGTCTCCACTTATAACACTTTGTACTGTTCTTTCAGGTACTTGTTGTTGATTAGGTAATATTGCGTTTAACCCAGATAATAAACCATTTAAAAAGTTACCTTGTAAAGTGGATTCTAAATCCAAATATTTTTTTAACTCATTTTTAAATTGAGCAACGGCAATTGTTGGTAATTTTAATTTTTGAGTTGCATACATTTTAATTATTGGCGCCAATAATGTTACATTCTGAGCGGTAAACTCTATGTTATTATCAATAAAAAAGTCGGTAATATACGAACCATTAGAACTATAAACAACATTTGCTATTGTTGAAAACCCAACCTGTGTTTGTAACTCAAACCATGCTGTTGGGTTATTAATTTGTGATTGTTGTAAAGTTATTCCTCCGGCTCTACTTGGTAAACTATTTTTAACATACGGATTAAATGTTATAGGGTCAGCAACTTCAATTTGTCCATTAAATGATAAGTAAGAATTAAGAATTCTTCGGTTATAATTTGACGGATTACCATATCTAATAAGAATATCATATTGCATAAAATTAGTAATACTATTACTAAAGACATCATATTGTTTAGTAGTAACATTATTAAAATAATCTGATTCTAACTCACTTGTGGTTTTGGCAGGAACTTCCATTAATGTTTTAAATAATGCTTGGAAATTCCTAAACGATGAATTAAGATTAATAGGGCTTTGATTAAAAGTTACAATCTCTTTACTCATATTAATGTCAGTATCAGGTTTACACCAATTTAAAAATTCTTCTTCAAAAGAATCCAATATTTTTTTATCAAAAACCGAAAATAATTCTTCAATCTTTGAGTAATTGTTATCAGTTAAAAATTGTACTGGTGATTGGTCGCTACCTGTTGTTATGTTATTAATATATGAATATGGGTCAGGATATGCAATTTGATTATTATCATAATACCCAAAATTAGTTGCCGGCCATAAACATCTAACAGAACCATTATAAACACTAGTATTGTTTGTAAGATTAACTTTAGTTCCTGGTGATGTAGTTTCACCCGTCATACAAGTATCAATAGTTTGGTTAAATGATGTTCCAAATGATGGAACAACATAATAAGTTGCTCCTTTAGTATTATTTGTTGGGTCGCAATCTTCATCATCTTCAGGTACATTATTTGGTAACATTACAGACCATGTTATTAATCTTAAATTTTTACCATTTTGTTTACCATTATTAATGTTTGAACCTAAAAAATTATACATTTTTAATCCATCATAAACACTTTGTTGTATTTCACTATTTGTATAACCCGTATACAAATCATATCCATTATAAAAGAAATTAAAATCGTTAATTAATTTTGGATAAAATCCAACTTGCATATCAACATCTACAGATGTTTCACTTTGTAAAACAACATTTCTATTAACACCATTGTATTTAAATTTATATTCTACTGACGTACTTGTTGTACCTGTAATTATCGCCCCTGTTGTAGTGGTCCCTGTCGTAGTACCCGTTGTTACCGGAACTATCGGATTATAATTTTTAGAATAATCAAAATTTTTCCAAGCAGTTTTTAATATATCAGTACCTGTTTGTTTGTATGTTTTATATCTATACCATATTGACCCATATTTTAATATCCATGCATATGGTATTTTATGTATTGCACCAAACTTTTTAAAACAAGATGATATGTAATCTAATTCAGTTACAGTATTATTATCTGATACTGATTTATATTTTTCTCTTAAAGTTGCTAATGGTAATGAATTAATGAATAAATACGCCGCTTGAGTATATGGATAAGTGTTACCTGAAATTCTTGAATTATCAACACCATTTTGAATTGCATTAACAAAATACGGAGTATTCAACATGGACGTTGTTGTTCTTGGACTTAAGTTTCCTGTTGGAGTGGCTCCATAAACATATCCTTCAGTTGCAATAAAATCGTCAGACTCCCTTGTATCATAAAAACCGGATAACCCTAAACCAGATAACATTGATGAAAGTGCGAGAATTGTAGGATTTTGACCTAATAAATATGAAAAGTTTGTTACAGGTCTATTATTTTTAAAGTCAAAAACATTATTAAAATTTGCAATAATTTTTCTTGGTTCAAATATCATCAAACTTTTTTTAGTTCCATATACTTGATTACCCGTAGAGCTCGCCCCTTGATTTAAATTGTTTGCACACCATGTTTGGTCTGTGTATGGTATTGTATCAACAATCATTGGGTCGTTAGGTGCATTGTCTATTAACTTTTTAAGTCCTTCTGATTTTGTTGTTGTCTGTGGAATTTTACCAATATCTTCAACACCTAATATACTGAAAGAATCTTCAGTAATAGTTTTAAGATATGGTGTAACAAAGAAATCTCTAACATAATCTTGGTATGCTCGGCCTGTTCCCATATTTGAGATATTCTTTAAAAACTCAGGGTAATTAGCGGCATTTAATCCATAATTTTTTAATGTAAATGTAATATAAGGAGAACTTAATCCTAAACCATTTTTAACATTACTAATTTCCGCCTCAACATTAAGTTTAATTAAATCTTGAATTTGATTTAAATTAGCCCTTACAAATCCTGAATAATGAGCAGTCAAAAATTGTCTTTCCCATATCTCATAGAAAAATTTAATTTCTTCTTTATTACGATATGCAATTCCTGTCGAAGGAAATTCAATTGCATTAATATTAATTATATTAGTTTCTCTTTCCGTTTCTAATGGTGGCGGAGCAATTGGTGATTGAAACTTCATTGTAAGTCCTTTCATGTACTCTTCAACAAATTGAACTTCAGGCCATTTAGCATAATTACCCCCATCAGTTTTATCAATTTCTGTTGGGTCTGCAAGATACTTTAATTGGAATCTACCTTTTTTATCATCAGATGTCTCAACAAAATATTGTGGCCATGGGTATACAGGGATTTGAGAATTCTCAGCCGCGGTATTACCTAATAACGAACCTTGTGTTTGTACTACGTGGTCTCTTGTTTCAGAACTTGGAGCCGATGAAGGATTATCTAAAATAGCTTGTTTTCTAACAGGGTCATATTTTACATTCCACGCTTTGGTATGCGTGTCATCCATTAATCTAATAAACCCTTCTGCAGACGCCATAATAACCGCAATAATGTTTCTTACTGTTGGCTTAAACCCAAGCCCTGTGTCTTTATCTTCAATTTTTCTTAATAATTCCGCAGTAATCTTTGTTTCGTACTCAGATAATTTTTTATTTGCCTGTGTTTCTAAAGACGATATTGTTGAATCAAATCTACCATTACCTTCAAACACAAAAAATGAAGGTCTAATTTCAGTACGTTGAGGTTTTCCATTAACTATTGTTTCATTAATATTAGGGGTGAATATTGGAATATATTGATTATAAACCGAATCAACAACTTCTTTACTTGGTTTATAATTTCCCGTTTGTGCCGTTGCTGTTGCAACCCAGTCAACATTAGAGTCTAATGGCGGGTCAATTTTAATCATCTTAAGGGTAATTGGATTAGGTATTGGTGCCGTACCATTAGTGCCTAATGTTGGATTTTCTGCTAACCCTTCATTATATTTTTTAATATTACTTTCTAATAATGAAATAGCGGTAACATGAAGACCGGGGTCACTATTTTTGAAAACATAGGTTTTATCACCACCCTTCAAAATTATTGGATTTGGATTTAAATATGTATTAAACCAAGAACTTGTTGCCCCTCTAACATTTGAAAAATATTGGGTTAATATTCCTTTATAATTTCTAATATTTGTTAATGACCCAACTTCAGTTTTATCAAAAGACGCAGTAATTAATTTTTCAAACTGTTCTAATTTAGACATTAATTGAACTATTGTTAATTCCGGTAAATCTTTTGAAATTAGTCCTTTAGCTTTATATTCACTATAAACTTCGGCAATTTTTTGATATCCTTTTTCCGCAATTAACTCAGTCACAACCGCATCAGAACTATTAACATTATTAAACGCCTTTGCCGCTTGAGTCTTAGATTGTGATTCAGTTGCCCTATTTGTTTGTTGTGGACCAACAGGAGATTGACTTATATTAAATGTCTGAGAAAACATGTGTGGTGTTGCCAAAAGATGACCCATCGCAATCTCATTTAATATATTAAACTTATATCCTTTAAAAGTCAGTGAAACTCCGTAATTACCACTTACAGAATTAAATCTAGCGTTAAATTTTTCTAAGTTTAATTGGTATCTAATTGCCTGTCCGTAATAACCTTTTAGCGTTAAATAAAACACTGGATATGGTAGATTAAAAAATGCAGAATAAGGAGAGTTATTACCTAATTGAAATAACGCCTTACCTTGAACATCCTCTAACTCCATAGTTACAGATGGTATAAATGACGTATTTGTCGTAACATGTATTTGGGTAATACCTAACAACCCATTGTCCATTACATTTGTTTCATTTGAAACCGTATTAGTATAATATGGCTTGTCCCCATTTTTAGGTATTGTACCTACTTCTAATGGTTGATTAGTCCCGTCAAATTTTGTAGTATTCTTACCTGTTAGTTCATCATAATATCCTATACCAAGATAATCATTTTTAGTCGGCTTTAAAAAATTCATTTTAGCGACAGAGATTGTTCTTCTTCCACTATCTTCAGGACTTATTCCTACCGCAAGTTTTGTTCTTGGAAGTACTTCCGCTTCCAAATTCGCATACATAACAAGATTTTCGTGGTCAACTAATCTCTCAGAAACTTGACCATCTTTAGTTGTTTTGTTTGGGTCAACAACTATTAAATTGTTATAGTCAAATTCAACATATATGTTTCCGCTGTTGTCCGGTCCTAAATTACCTACCATAATAATAAAAATGATTTTCTAACGCTGCCTTATAATCCTGTAATGAAGGTAGTAATGGAAAAGGAATTATCAATATAGCACCATCATATATGTTGTTTTCAAGCCCACCAAATTGTGGATTAGATTGGAGTATTAACCAACTAAAGTATGGTGAATTGTAATACTCTTGAGATACTTTATCTAATCTACTTTGAGCAACTTTATAGATGTAAGCTTTATCCGTAGATTTTTGAGCGATTGGCACATACGGTACAACGGTTTGTTCTCCGTTAATTAAAAAATCACTATATCTATTCCAGTATTGAAATGCCATTAGTTTAATTTTGCTTTAGAAATGTATGCTCCTGTTGTATTACCATCAGTATCATTCCAAGTGTTTTTATTTGTGTTTTGATTTGTTGTCGCCCCTAAACCTTTAATCATATTTTTTTGTGATTTTATCTTATCTTCAGACGCACTATTTTCAATAGTATAAGTAAATTCCCTTGTTTTAGTAGTAAATGGTGTATAAATTAAAAAGTCTTTTAATTTTGTTTTTTCCATATTTTCAATAAAAGATTTAGTTATATTATTCTCCCCTAAGAAAACAGGTTTTGCAACAGTCAACCAATACGCATCAAATACCGCATCAATATTGTCAGCTCCCTTACCAATTATTGATTTATTACCAATTATATTACCAATTATTGCCGTTTTAAATGTTTGATATTTTTTATCATCAAGTATATCATCTGATAAAATCATATATTCTTGTTTAAATGATACATTATCAAATAACGAATTTTTACTGAAAGGTACAAAAACTTGTTCAACAGTTGTTGCTTTTGATACCCCATCACTAACACTAAAAACTAAAGTACCTGTATATTCTTTACTATCTGCAGGATATACAAATGTTGAGTCAGTACCAATAACTTGATTAAAGTTTTTAATACCAAGTTGTATTTTTTTAACATCATCCACTAATTCTATTAATGTATCAGCACCTGAGGAAGATGTTGAAACTTTTGTTGTACCCGAAGTTACATAAACTTTGGCATTACCTGTACTACCTTGTAACCCATCAGTTCCACTGTTTAGGGGTCCTGCAAAAGTAATAAGATTTATTTTACCCATTGTTTGAAGATAACTTTGTTCAATAGTTGTCACATCTTGAATGATTTTAAAAATTGCGTTTTGAAATGCACTTCTTTTATTTTTAACAAAATTAAAATAATTATCTTGTACCGTTGAAATTAATCTATTAGAGAAGTCTCTTATAGGTGCACTTATAAACCCTATAAA
>Ga0255102_1000114_pt1 | contig 23235 bp, 24 predicted proteins | sample Law_Cont_RepA_0h_FD_188448 | JGI IMG/M metagenome (GOLD analysis project Ga0255102, IMG submission 188448) | Freshwater microbial communities from St. Lawrence River, New York, United States - Law_Cont_RepA_0h | ecosystem: Environmental > Aquatic > Freshwater > River | place: USA: New York... | reverse complement strand
ATAATATGCTGCTGCAGTAATATTATCTAACGTTATAATATCTTCTCTTTTATAATGTTTGGTTTTCCAATCTTTTAACATGTCTTGGGTGTTATCCCATTTCATTAATATTTCTTTGATTCGAGCGTACTCTTCTGAAGTTGGTACAATTTCTTTTAATTTTTCAACTAACTCTTCTTTATTGTTTAATAATACATTCCAAAAATTAACAAGAACATCAAATAAGTCATATCCAACAACTTCTTTACCCATAGAAGCCCAATGCACTTCTAATGAACCTCCACCAATAAATGGTGAAACTATTTTATTAACATCTGTAACAAATGGAGTAATAATTTTAATGGCTTTACTCTTTCCTCCCGCGTATCTTATTGGTGTTTTCATACTTATAAATATAATTGATTACTTAACAATGTCAATAATCCTACCTAATAACGAGTGGAATAACACTTTTTTATGGTTAGTACCTTTTCGTAACTCTAATTCAAAAATTATAGTATTTTTAACACCACCCGAAATAACAATTTTACCACCATTAGTTTTATAAACTTTTTTAATAGAATCTTCAATTTTTTTAAAAAAATCGGAAGAATTAATCATATATTTTTCATTTGTTCTAACATCTGTTAAGTGAAAAATATCAATTTTACCATACCCACAACAAAATTTTATTAACTCTATTGGATTATCTTTAAAACTATCTAAAAGGTCTTGAGAATATGGGTTAACTTTAAATTGTTCTTTATTTTTTTTATAATCTTCCTTAGAATCAGGTAAAAAATCAATATAATTTATTAAAGAGTTTTTTTGAGTTTCATTCCAATCTTTTCCTACCATAGTCTCTTTACAATATAAAGACCATTGAGTTTTTTTTCCTTGTTTACATGAAACCTTAACACCATTTGATGTAATTATATCAACTTTACCTCTACCTTTTATTACAGTACCATTTAATTGTTCTGCAACAATATTTTCATTTTCATGACCAGATATTTTTTTATCTCTCGCCATTTCACTAGTCATTCCGTGTTTTGATTTTTTCATACCACAAAGGTATTAAATTTGACCAAAATAAAAAAAAAAGTCCCACATTATTGTGAAACTTTTGAAATGTTATCGGTCTTATTGATTTTAACCACATTATCTGCCCAATTTGATATTAATGGGTTATGACTAATCACAAATATTTTCTCAAAATAATCTTTAAGTTTCATAAAGAAGTCTCCAACCATTTCAAGATTATCATTAGATACTTTACCCCAAGTCTCATCATATACTGATATGTTAGGTTTTGGTAATGAACATACTTTTGATAGTACCGCTCTAATGGCAAGTGCCCCAATTGTTTTTTCATACCCTGAACCTGCGGTCATTGGTTTTTCAACACCAGTACCATTATCAATCATTATGAAGTCAACCTCATTCTTATCGTTGATACGAATCTCCAAGTTAAAGAAACAAGAGTCCTGAAGTAATCTTTGAAGTTCCGAATTGATTAATGGCATCATTGTTTTCATAATGATTTTACTAATCCCGTTCTTACCATAGATATCAACATAGATTTTATAAATTTTTTCTCTCTCAAACTCCTCGGCAATTTTAAGAATAACACTATTGTTTTTCTCAATACGTGCTTCAAGATTTTCAATTTGAGTTGAGTTGGTATTTTGAATTTTCTCATACCCTCTTTTCTCTCCAATCAATTCATCAATACGCAAACCAGCTTTAATTAACTGACCATCAATCTCATTGTTCTTTTTGATTTTGTCCTGAACTTCTTGATATCTTCTAAGTTTGTCTTTAACCTGTTCAAGTTTTAAGTCATTTGCTTCTAAAGATAGTTCGTGTTTCTCCTTAATAAGTTTGTTTCTTTCATACTCATCAAAGTCTTTCTTAAGATTAACAAATCCTTGTTCTTTGCTGGTTAAGTCACGCATTAACCCCTCTAATTGTCCTTTATGCATGATAAAACCGGCAAGCTCACCTATTTTTGCGTTGGTTATCGCAGCATTCATCAGTTCAATACCACAATGTTCGCATTTGATTCCACCATCAACCGAACTTTTAAGTTCTTCAATAGTTTTAATCTTTGCGTTGTTCTCCGCTTGTTTGGTAATCAACTCCTTAATCTCCTGTTTTACCTCATCGTGTTTGTCTTCGTGGTAAAATTCAGATGGTTCAACAACTTTAATCTCTTTGATTTGTCCTTTAATTCTATCACTTGAAGTTTCAAGGTCTGAGATATCTGACTGAAGTTTAATTGGATTTAAAATAATCAACTCTTGGTCTAAATCCGCAAACTTAGAATTAAGTAAATTGTCTTTGTAATCTTGACCTTTCTTAAGTCTTTCATCAACATCTCCAATGTTTTTGGTCATCTCTTTGATTTCATCCTTTTTTTGGATAATCTCTTCACCAGAAGTTTCATTGTCTTGTTTCAAAGACTCTGTGTTATAAACATTGGACATCATTCCTTTAGAAAATTCAGAATAAATTTCTTTACCTGTTTCTTCTTTCTTTTTAAGAAACTCTAATCCCAAAAATCTACTCAATACTTGACCACGAGCGGTTGGTTTTGATTCCAATAAGTCCTCAAGGTTGGATGCTGTTGTTACGATTGTCATTAAGAAGTCATCCATTGTTCCAATAGATTTCTTCATAAAGTCTTCCGTTTCTCTTCGTTGTTCTCCTGTAAAGTTTTGAAGTTGACCATCGGCAAGTTTCTTGAAGAACTCAAGTTCTGTTTTAACATTCCATTCACCAGCTTTGGATTTCTTCCGTTCAATCTGACGAGCAATAATGTATTCCTCACCGTCAATTACGATGTCACCCTTAACACTAACTTTGTTAGAGTCTGTAAACCTATTAAAGATTTCTTCTGCTTTCTGGGTCTTCGTAGTGGTGTTAAAAAACAAGAACAATAGTAAGTCCACCGTAAGTACGGTCTTACCACCAAAATTAGGTGGGTCTGACTCAACAACAGTAATACCATTACACTTCTCAAAATCAATTACTTGGTTATCACCATAAGATAAAAAGTTACTGAACTCAATCTTTTTGATATACCATCTTTTGAATGGAGTAACCTCAACTTCGTTGGCCGCCATTCTGTTCTCCACCGCAAGGTCAATGTTCATAACTTGGTCTAAATGTTGTTCTTGCCCTTTAGACTCAAGTAATGATTTAATCAATTCCTTTTGATAATTTTTATCCATGATGTTTACAGAAACATCAACAGTTTGTTGGGTCTCATCAGTTGTCTTCACCTTAGTGATAACATTGATGTTAGAGGAGTTATACTTCTTTATGAAGTATTGCTTTACCGACTTAATTCTCTCTTGGGTAAAGTTTTCAGGAGTATCCTCCCAAATGACTTGGATGTAGGGATTCTCCAAAGCAGATACATCTATTTTGGTGCTCATATGGTTATAATTAAATGTTGGTTGTGGATTGAATAAATCCCATGTCATTTTATACGGTTGGAATTTGTTCTTTTAGTTTATCCTCGTCGTATTTCTTTTTTAACTCCTCCATTTGTTCCTGCATTGACTTTTTAAATAAGTTTTGCATTGCGGTTTTTTCAGCATTAATTTTTTGGGTTCTTGCAGCTACTTTTTTTGCGTGAGCTTTATCTCCACCTCTTTTTTTAGATTTTGCCATAGTTATTTAATTGTTATTTAATTCGTTATTCATTTCTTCTTGTATTTCTTCAATTGTCGGTGTTGGTTCGTTTTCAACTTGGTCTTGAAGTTTTTGAATAATCATGTCGTTAATTCGTTGGTATTGGTTATGATTATCTTCTCGTATTTCATTCTCGTTAGGTTCCTCTTCATCATCCATATAGGAATTTAACCATTGAGGTCTCTCAGGAACTTTAATTGAATCTATTTTTTCAATCATCAGTTGAACTTCAGTCTTACTTCCTCTCAACATTTTACCCATTTTAACTTTATTCTCAAGTCGAGTAAAATCTTTATAAAACGCGTCACCACCAATAAAATTAATATCAATTTCGTTATTCTCCAAATACTCAATAATGTCAATCATGAGTTCATCATCATCAAGAATTCCCATATTATTACATAATGTAAATAAGTCAGTTGCCTTAATAATCCATCTTTGAACTTTCTTATCATTAAGTTGTTTAACGATAAATTCATTTAATTTTTCCACCCTACAATCCTTTTGCGATTATTTTAATTTGTTCAGTTATTACTTTACCATCAGGGTCAAACATTTTCCCATTCAAGTATTTTTTTAATTGTTTTTTTCCTAATTCAATAATTTTGGTATTAACATCGGTTTCATCTGAAGTCCACATTAAGTCTTCAATTTTCACTGATACCACATACTCCGCAGATACTCTTTGCATATTATCCTTTTTTTGGTCGGTTTTCTTCATACCATTCAACAATTGCATTAATTGCCCATACTGAACCTGAACCTAACATCCCGTCAAAGAACCATGATGCCCATGAACTAACTCCAAGCATTTCGTGTACTGGTGAATATAAGAAAATTCCAAATAAGAATCCAACCCATACCGACGCACACATCATACATTTAATCATATCACTCACAAATATAAAGAACCCTCTGAAAGGAAAATGTGGTGTGTTTGATGCTTTATTAATGGAGTTTCTTGGTCCATTAAAGATACTTCCGTAAACGATTATGTTGGTCATCCCATACGCCATAATCATCCATAATAATAGTTGTGTAATCATATTTATTTTTATTTATAAAGTTTATCGTCTAAATTAGACCCTTTTAAGAACATCGCTCTTTTATCGTCATTAAACTTTTGAATGTCTTCAATCGTTTTTTCGTATTCTTTAATCTTTTTGTCTTTGTCAATGTTATCTTGTTTCAACTTTTGAACTGTATTTTGAAGGGCATCAAGTTTTGGTTTTAAACTATTATCAGTTGTCTCCTTTTCTACGACAACTTCTTTTATCACCTCTTTCTCTACAATGACTTCCTTAATAATTGGTTCTTGATTTTCCAACTGTTGTATTTTTAACAACAGTTCATTTACTTTAGTTTCGTCCCAAATATTGTCTAAATTTGGGACAGACACTTCTTTAATTACTTCAACAACTTTTTCTACTATAACTTCCTTAATGACTTCAATAGGTTTTTCAACATCAACATATTCAATCCTAATAACCTCTTTCTCCTCAACCACAGGAATCTCAACATACTTAATAATTTCTTTGATAACTTCTTTTTCAATAACTTCTTGGCCAGTATTCAAAAGTCCATATCTTTCTATATTAAATCCAACTGTAAAGGAATCCTTGACAACTGAACTAATCAGTAAATCATTTAGATTACAATAAGACAATAAATCTTTATGTTCAGTAGTTGAGAGATTAAGTTTTACTTCCATATTAATAATTAACTAATTTCTCAGTCCCTTCAATTAAACAATCAATTGAGTTAATGTAGAACGATAAAAATGGTTTAGGATTTGGTAAATCAACAAAATCATATTCATCTTTTTCAATATCATACACACCGTACCCATGTTTAGTTATTTTCTCCCCAAAGTTCTGTTGGATAGTAGAGCCAATCATATACGCTTTCTTTTCACCAGGTATATCAAACACTTGTCTCTTATGAATATCTCCACATAAAACAAGGTCACATCCTTTAAATTTACTGGTGTCAAACCCATCTTCAAATTTATATCCAATATCAGTATAAAGACCTTGTATTGGTCCATGGAATAATCCAATATTTTTGTTTGTTGATTTTTGAACATCAGGTGGAATGTTATGTTCCATTAATGAGAATACACACCAATTAACATTGTCATCCTCATACACTCCTCTGTTCTTTAAATAGACAATGTTATCATTGTTAAGTGAATCAATGATTGGAGTTAAGGCATCAAGTCTGGTGTTGTTGTTCTCAAGGAAATCGTGATTACCAATTATAACAATAGTCTTTGCAATTTTGGCACATTCTGTTAATATCCAAGCAACAAACTCAATAAGTTCGGGTGTCATTTGATTTTTAGAATGAACTAAATCACCGGTAAAAACAATTCTATCAGGTTGAAGTGTTTTCCATTCTTTTAATGCGGACTCAAGTATTCCACGATATAAGTCGTGGTCTTTAAATAACCTAACATGTAAGTCTGAAAAATGAACTAATCTATTAATCATTAATTAATGTTTTTTCGTTTTCATCAAATGGATTAAATCCTTTATTTACATGACCGCAAGATTCACATTTATAAATCGGGAATGGTACCGTAGTATCTTCTGATGAACCAGTCATAAGTGCGGGAACTCTTTTAAGATAGATTACCTCATTGAAGTAAATCCCTTCACATTTTTCACATTTAATTGTCGGGCAATCTCTTAAATTAATTTTTGGTTGCAGTAATTCGCTCATATTTTTTCTTTTAAATTTAGTTATTTTTTACTTCTTTGTCAAATATTTTTTCATATCCATACTTAAAATCATATTGATAACCTCTTGAGGTACTTTATACTCGTCGTACTCACCATCATCTTTCAAATGGGATATAACACAACCAAGTAGTTTGATATCTTCATATTTGGTCCCTTTTAACATCTTTATAAGTAATTTACCATAGAATGGTAATTGAAGGTAGTAGTGCCCTAATGCGGTGTCAGGAAACTTATTAAATGGTACTCTTAATCTTTTAGTATAACTGGTCTCTTGGAAATTCTTTTTCTTATTTGTCTTCCAATCTGTAATAACTAATCCAAATCCTGTTTTATCTTTGTTCATCATTAACCATACTTTATCGGGTTGACCAGTATAACCTAATTCAGGGTCTCCTAAAACCATTTCCGTATCTAATAACACAGCCCCTCTTTCTTCCATCAATTTAATATATTTATCCCCCGCACTAATCATCGCGTCCCCTTTCATAATTTGAACCGCATCACATTCAAAGATAGGTTGTCTAACTTCTTTGTAATTTCCATTACGTTCAATAATGTTTTTCTCCAATACAAAATGGACCCTACTACCCATATTTGTGGAGTAAGTTCCTGCTGCCGCCCACTCTTCAATTAACTCTTGTTGTCTTTGCGGGTCACCACCAGCTTTATTATAAGATGCTTGTTCTAACGGAAATTCTGTGTAAAATTTCTTAAGTACTTTTGAAACCGATGGATAGTCTTCCCTTCCATTCATCGTGTATATGTGGTCCTCCTCCTCAAAAGATAACCCAAGTTCATTTTGTCTTTGAGTTATTAAATCTCTAATCTCTTTTGAGATTTCTTTTAAATCTATGTTCATATTAAATTTCTTTTTTTGTTAGAATCCATACAAGAACCCCCATTGGAACTAATATAGGTGAAAACATTAATAATATTATGTAATAAGATAACCTAGTCAAAGATATTTGTCTTACAGTTATCTCATGTTCCTCCCCGTATTCTTTCCAAAGAATATTAAACCTGTGATTACCGTCAATTATTTTATAATCTTTAGAAATTATAATTTCTCCAATATTAGTATTATAATTACGAATTATTTCTTTGGTCATTTTTTTTTGTCTTTCATTCCATTTAATTCGTTTAGGAAGAATTATCTCTCCAATTTTAACTTTAACTAATTTACCAAATCCCATATTAACTTTATATTATCTCGTAATAATATTCATCAATCTGTCCTTGTAAGTCACAGATATCTTTATCTTTTGGTAATTTAACAATCTTTATTTTATTGTATAACCTACCCCCATTTAATTCATGGTATAATTTTAATCCGTCAGCCCAAGCGTCACCGTCAACACAGATAATAATATTTCTTAACGCTTTTTCATATAAAGTTTCAAATAACAAAGCACTCATTTTCTTACCCAACATAACAATTGAGTTTTCCAAAAAGAATGAGTCGAATGCACCCTCACACAAATAAACATCTTCAAACCAATCAATAAGACCTTCATTAAATATGATTTCATCTTTGGGTACTGTTGGGTTTTTGTATTTCATTTTGTTTGGTACCCACGCTCTTGCGACAAAATAGTTAAGAGTACCTTCTGTATTAAATGATGGTACTATAATTCTATAGGCGAAGTCACCAGACACGGTGTATCCAATTTTATACTTTTCAATAATTTCTTCGGTAATACCTCTTGAGGTAAGATACCTCATGGCCTCAATGTGTGGAATAAATCTTGCGTTGGAATCCTTGAAGGTAGTGTATCCTTCGGGTAATCTTAATTTAGGTCGTTTAAGTTCTTCTTTCTTTAACTCCTCAGGTTTGATTAAATTATAAAGTTTCTTTTGTGCTTTGGTTCCATGTTTGTCAAATAGTTTACCAAGAGGTCCTTGAGTTCCGAATGTTTCCCCACAAGACCAACATTTATAAACATGTTTTCCATAATTAATCTCAAGGTTACCTTTACCATCACCCCCATCTAACCCTTTTTCATCAGCACACACAGGACAGTCAAAAGATATTTGACCTTTAGATTCATAATGTTGTTTGGGTCTTCCCAATACATCCGTAAGTAACTCAACTAATACCTCAATTTCGTCTGACATATTACAAATATAGTAAATTATTCAGGATTGTCATCTTTTTTAATAACACCCACAATATGTTTTCTCCACCATTTCATAACAGAACTATCTTCATCAAAATATTTCTCAATTATAAATGCACCGAACACAAAAAGAATTGTGACGAACGCCAAAAATAACCATATAAACCAAACTATTCCCATCCTACTTTATTTATAAATCCGTAATCTTTTATATCAACATCAAAATAATACATTCTGTTTTTTACTTCCCATAACATATTTTTTCTTAAAAATCTATTTAATTTAATTTTAGATACTCTATATCCCTTATGTTCAAGAATGGATGTGTCATACCATGTTTTATTTCCATTAACAATCTTTACAAAAATCTTACCTTCAAAAACAACATCTATTTCATCTCGTGATGTATATTTACGATAGTTTTTAATTTTTATAATACCATCAAGATTTCCATCACAAATAGGGATTTCCCCCAATTTTGGAAGTAACTTCTTAATTGATTTAGTTTCGGAATTAACAATGGTGTATCTTGACATAAAACAAAGATACAAAAAAGATTTTAATCTACCAAATTTCTTTCATCTTCATATAACCTAAAGCGGCACTATAAGCATCTGAAGAGTCAAAATTTTCTTTTTTAAGTGTATTGTTTCTGGTATAATTCCAAACAATTTGAGGTTCTCGTTTGGAGACTTGTTCCCATATTACGACTTTTTTATCAATGTCTTTTGGTAGACCACCGAATAAAACATATTTTCCTTTGTCGTTGGGTTGTACTAAGTGTGGGAAGGCAAATTTTCTTGAATTGTAAGTAGAAATGAATTCTGGCACAACACCTAATATATCATATACTTCTTTACAAACAAGGGTATTAAATCTTAATAGTGTTCCAACGGTATAAACATTATTTGAGTTTAAAAGTGGCTCCTCAATAATAACATAGGTGATTCCCATACCGACGTACGCCAAAAGTTTTTCTCTGAAGATGTTACTTTTTAACATTAACTCTTCAATCTTATTTTCAACTTTAGGTTTTGGTGTTGGAGAAACATGAGTAAGTTCCAATAATTGTTGTGATTGAATATCAAATAACGCAAACCCAATTGTTTTTGTTGAAACATCTAACCCCAATACTTTTGGAGTATTTAATTCAATTTGTTGTCTATTTGTCATAATTAGAAAATTTGGGCTTCTATTATTCTCCCGTATTGATTATAAATTAACAAAATGAAATTGATTGTAAAGTTCTTATTAAAAGTCTAATTTAACAACAAACTGTTGAATCCCTTGTCTTAACTCAGGAGATTGTAATTTTGAAATGACAATAAGGTCATAATTAGAATCATAAAGAGCTATCTCGGTTACATATGATTTTGTCCCTTTTGTCCATGTTGGGTTTGAAGTATTTGTAAATTGGTTACGATTTAAGTTAATAAGGTAATTCATTTCATAAATTGTTGCGGTGATATCTGTTTCTAAATTCCCATAGAAATAAAACTCATCCCCAAAATTCATTTGACTAGTTTGTCCATTAAGAGGTAAACTTAATATTGGTCCTAAATTGTAATAAGTTACACCAGTAGTTGGATTATAGTTATTCGTTGTAATTTGGAATGTTGTCCCTGTTATTGCATCCTGAGTAATATATCCGTTTGTTAAAGTCATACCTGTAGTCACATCAATAACTCTCCAAGCAGTTGGTGATGGTCTTGTATCTCCAGTAACTATTTGACATAACAATTTCATTGAATTTGCTGAGTATCCTGAAAATTCTACTTGTGATAAAAAATTAAATTCTGCTCCAAATCTAACAGCAACATTTAATGTGTTAGCGGTAACAGTTACATTAGGTCTAATTAAACTGTAATAGTTACAATGTAATGAGCTTGTTGCTCCTGAATTGGTATCAAATCTATATGTCACCCACATTCTTTCATCAGGGTTTGTTAAAACACCTGTTGCAGTTGCATTATCAAAATCACAAGTATTAGGTGTTAATAATGATAATTTTGGGGCAGGTAATGTCCAATTTCTATTTGATTTGTATGACATTGCAGCAATTACTTCTTCATCATCAATAACTATAGTTTCTTGGTCAGGGAATACTTTACCAATTCTATTTAAATTACCATTATCATCAGGATTTGTATCCCACAAATGATAATATCTAATACCAGGGTCATTCATATCAAGATTTTTTGTGGATTTGATATAATATGGAATACATAACCCATTATAACCAGGTGGGTCAATCCAAAATGTTTGCCCAATAGTATTTCCTGAAGATTTATGCCACATTAAAGTAGGAATAGTTAATTTAAAGTGTCTAGCTAATCCAATATCATTAGTAGGGTTTTCAGGGTCAAAAGGTTGTGTCGCAAATTTTTCCCCATAAACATTATCAATATCTTGATTAGTATAATGAATAATTGCAATCGCCTTTTGGTCTTGAGGTCTAACTAACATTGGTTCATCAAATGAATTAAAATAGTAAACTTGACTGGTGTCAGTTTGGCCACTTGGTTCTTGATAACCTAAATATTCTTTAGTTCCAATATATGTTGCGGAATTATATTGAGTAAAATCTTCATAAGTACTTGCGTAAACTCCAGCAGGACTTTCACTCCATGGAATATTCATATTCCAAATTAAAGTGTTTTCACGATTTCTTACATCACAAGGAGATTCAAAATTAAGAGTGTCTGTTTGCCAAAAAGGTGCCGGTGTTACAAAATCATACAATTGAGTCATACCTGATGGATAAACATAAATTCTGGCATAATAACTATCAGGAATTAATCCTGTATATTTTGGCAACTTCCTATCTAATGTTATTGTAAATGTAGTACCAGTGGTCCCTGTAACCGGGTTCATGTCCTGAATTTTATAGGTTAAAATTTGGTTTGTACCAAAGTCACCACACCCTCCGTTACCATCCAAAACAATAGTAACAAAATCATTAATTTCTGGTGTTCCTGTTGTTGTCTGATTACAAGTATTAGGGTCAAACTCAATATTAATTGTTGTTTGACCTGTCATTGTTGACATATCAATCCAATAATTTGATGTAATTGTGTAAGCTGAAGATGTTTCTATTAAAGTAGACGCTGACGTGAAAAACCCTTTAGGTCCTGCCGCGTTATAAACAGATTGTATTTGGTTATCCATAAAAGGAATACCGTAGGTACCTCCATTACTTCCTTCAACATAATAAGGATATTTAACATTTTGTTTATTTGATTGTGGTGAACCAGTATCATTTTGAGCGTTAAATGCTGGCATCAAAATATTATTATTTGTTTGGTTATAAGCAGGAGATGCCGACTTTAATGCGGTGTAATTCACCTCACTATCTCCTATTTGAAAATAAGAAATAGTAAAATTACCTTGAGAGATATTTCTTCTTCCAACGTCGGTTAACCTTGTATTAATCAGCCCTGCTGTATTTTTAATAATATATGCCATTGTTAATAAATATTCGTTATATTTTTTTATTCTAAAACACTACAATTGATTACGTCAGAAGGACAAGGGTCTAATTGAAAAACACATCCTTGACCATAATCACAGTAGTAACCTCCACCATAAGTACAACCAACCTCAACCGCTAAACAAACAACATTTGATATGTTATTTTTGTCTCTAATTGCAACATAGTTAAGTCCATTAGGTACTGATGTGTATGTGTTACTTCCTGTAACATCAACAAACGACCCTGCTAAAGCAGCTCCACATCCGGTGTAATAAGTACTTGTCATTTGATATTCACCTGAACCTCCTACAAAACGATTAAAAACTACTGAAGCTTCTTCAGTGTTTGCACAATAGACATTTGATTTTGCATTTACTGCTAAAACAATATCATCAGACCCTGGAGTATAATCTAAAGTATTTTCGTTAATTGTTAAGAATTGTGAATCCGCAACCACATCACAACAAGAACATCCTAAAATTGATGGTGTAATTAATTGTGCATATATCAGTTGTGTTAAATTAGTTAAACAATTATTAGCCTCTTGTCCATCCACAATTGCTAATGTTGAGGTATCAATAATAATCACAGGAGATGTTCTACTTACCTTTAAATTATAGGTGTCAGCTTCAGAAATTATTGTTTGTTCATTCGGACTACAATTAGGTCTTGTTGTTGCCCCATTAGATATTGATTGTGTTAAAGTTGGTGTTTTAACAACACCTCCTTGTGTTACACTGAATGTATCCGTAATTGTTCCAGTACCTGGCCCATTATAAGTTTTTTGTGATGATAACACTAATCCAAATTCTATTTCAACACCTATAGGTAATTCAGGAACTGTAATAATTTGTACTGTTGTTGTTCTTGAATTAAAGTTTGGTGTTACACTACTAACAACATTGTCAGTATTTGCGCTTACTGTTAATTGGTAAGTAACAGGTATTTCATCATAAGATACTGTAATAGTTTGTATAACCACCGCACCAAGAGCATCTTGTACTTTTATTGTATAAGATTTAGGACATAATCCACCAAAATAATTATTACTTTGATATGTGTTACCACCATCTATTGAATACAAGTATGGTGTTATTCCATTGAATGCCGAAACCGTGATTCCACCATTACATTTAGTTCCAGTATTACAACTACTATTTTCCGCCATTAATGAAATTTGTAAAGGTATGTATGTAGGACAAGTTCCTTTAGTCATTGAGATTGTTCCGATATCTTTTCCTCCATAGAAATTCCAAGAAGAATTAGGTATTTCAGAAGTATTTGTACTTGCAAATATACTATCATTGATTTTAAATAACTCCGTCGTATTAAGAACATAAATTTCCCATCTATTATTAGTTAAACTCCACACTATTTCTATTCTACCAGTACTCCAAGTAAACTTACCATTTTTATATCCATTACAAACAAATTGTTGAGGTCCAAAAGTTGCTTCTCCACTACTGTTATATGATATTAAACAAAGGTCAACACATTTCAATGGTGATGTAGGTGTTGGAGTTGTTGTAGGAGTAGGCGTCGGAGCATTAGTTGCTGCCATTAGACTACATACTGTAGTTGCGGTATAATCACCATAGTAATCAACCACCGTTACCTCATAATCACCCTGAGCCATCCCTACCAATGTTTGGCTTCTTTGCCCACGGGCCCAATTATATGTGTAAGGACTTGTTCCTCCTGTTACAATTAAAGATAAAATACCATCTAACGACTTTGAATTACTCGGTTGTACAATAGGGTTACAAGTAATTCCCATTTCAAATAAAGTAAAAACATCACAATTATTTTTAAGTTTACGAACTTGGCTATTTGTTGGTGTCTGTGTTGGAGTTCTTGTTAATGTAGGTGTGGTTGTACTTGTTGGTGTTACTGTTGGAGTATTAGTATTAGTTGGCGTTGGTGTTTGAGTTCCTGTTGGTGTTGGTGTTGGACAATTTACTGACGCAGGACTAAATAATTTAGTAACACCATTTGATGGTTTTGTATAATCCATACTAACCAATAACTCACTTTCATAACCTTCTACAAAATTTCCACAACAATCTGTATAGTAATATCCATTAGTTGTAACACCTTGTCCACATGATATTGGAGTTGTAGATGGTGTTGGGTTAGGTGTTCTTGTATTGGTTGGTGTACTTGTATTAGTTGGTGTATTAGTTGGTGTTCTAGTTAAAGTTGGCGTTTGAGTTGGTGTTCCTGTGTTAGTTGGAGTTTGAGTTGGTGTTTGAGTTGGTGATAACGACGGTTCTGGTTCGGGAGGAGGTCCATAACAATCAATAAATGTAGTACAATTAGTTTCTAAATTTGTAAATGTTACTGCAGGTACATAAACATTTGGACCGGTAAACCCATATCGTGTTGTAGGAGTCAACCCATTACCAACACAAAGATAAAGTGTATATCCATCCTCACCGTCTAATAAAGGAAATGTGTTAAGACTACTATTAGTATAAAATCCAGTACACTGTAAATACCCAATATACAATGGATTACCGCCACTTTGAGCGCTATCAATTGGTACAAAGACTTCAAAACAATTACAAAATTCTATTGGTACACCTGCCATTATTAATTTCTTTTATTATAAGTATAATCTTTAGTTATTTTATCTGTAGATTTTATTGTTATTAACATCCTGATGGGTCTGAAGAAGTGATTTGCCCTAACCCTCCTGTTACCACATATATCGCAGTTCCGTTTGAATAATAACCATTCACTGTAGGAATTGTTAATCCTGAATTAGAGTATAAATACTCTCCAATATTTGGCCCGATTCCTCCAGAAACTGTTCCATAAATTGTACTTGGTGATGAAATATAATCATTACAAGCGTCAATTTCATTTGCACCAAAACCTAAACTATACACATAATAAGACCTTGTTGGTGTTTGAGTTTGAGTTGGAGTTTCTGTATTTGTTGGTGTATTTGTTGGTGTTTCTGTTGGTGTTTCTGTATTAGTCGGAGTTGAGGTAGGTGTTAATCCTACAGTAACTGAAGGTGTTGGTGTTATTGTTTCAGTTGGTGTTGGTGTCATTGTTTCAGTTGGTGTTGGTGTCTCTGTATTGGTTGGAGTGTTGGTTGGTGTTTCAGTATTAGTTGGAGTGTTGGTTGGTGTCTCTGTATTGGTCGGAGTATTAGTTGGTGTTTTAGTATTAGTTGGAGTACTTGTAGATGTTTGAGTATTAGTTGGAGTACTTGTAGATGTTTGAGTTTGGGTAATAGTTGGCGTTGGAGTTTGACCAATAGTTGGCGTGTTGGTTGATGTTGATGTTATAGTTGGTGTTGGAGTAATTAAATTAGTACAAAGTACATAACTCATAATTTGACCAGATAAGTTTATTTGAACTGCGTAATAAAGACCTCCCCAATACATTAGAATAAATCTATCTTGACCATCATATGGTGTGTATAAAACTCCATCATATAAATTTTGATAAACAGTAACTCCAATAACAGGAATTAAATTCGCTTCATTTATGTAAGTGTATAATACAGTTAAAGATAATGTATCACTACAAGTGTTTGCCGAAGTGGTAAAAGTATTTTGACCAATAAAATGTGAAGAAGCAATTGGTGTTACTGAAGGAGTAGGTGTTTGAGTTGCAGTGTTTGTTGGTGTTGCAGTGTTTGTTGTAGTATTTGTTGGTGTTTGAGTTGGTGTTGATGTGCTAGTTGATGTGACTGTAGGAGTTTGTGTCATCGTAGGTGTAACACTAGCGGTTGGAGTTGGTGTGATATAAACAAATTCACCATCAATACATCCGTTAGTATCAATAATTTTAATTAAATAAGTAGAATTGTCTACAGGGTCAGGAACTTCAAATGTAAATGGCACTACCGAGATTGTTGCAACATATACACAATCTCCGCTAGTAGGCCCGCAATAGTAAATTTCGGCCGGTGTATTTGCGGTTATTGATGTTATTGTTACTAGTTGTCCCATTATTGTACTATTGTTGTTCCTACTATGACACAGTTATTTGAATCAATAACTTTTAACATATACGAAGGTGATGTATTATATGGCGCTGGTATATCAAAAACATATGGTATTACAGATGTTGTTGAATAGTAAAAACATCCCGTACCATTTGCTTGACATACATAGATATCATAAGGTGATTGACCTGTTATTGAACTAATTGTTACCTGTACCGCCATTATTTATTTTTTTTTCTTCTTTTTTTAGATGTTATTAATTTATAAACCATGATAGAGAATTTATTACCAACATAATGTATCACTTTTCCAAGTTTATTATCCTCAGGTAATACTCCCATCATATAAGCCATGTGCTCAGACCAAGGTTTAGTTATTAAATAGAAATATTTAGAATATTGTGGATACTTGGTTAGGAAATTAACCACAGGTTTTGCCCAAGTTAGATATCCAAATAATCCTTCTCTATTTGTTTTTAACATTAATCTACCAAACTTCTCATCTGCTTCCCAAATTTCTTTAGGTAAGAATCCTTGACGATATAATAAATCACATATGATTTTTGAACCTGTTCCACCCCCTATTGGCCCTATTGGCCCAACTATAATTCCAACACAAGAATTACCTATTTCTACAATAGTACCTGTGTTATCAATTCTAAATGAAAAATAAATAGACAAGAATGACCCCGCAGCTGCATACCAACCAGGTGTTGTCACTAATGTTGGAGACCCAAACAGTGGATTATTATAAAGTTGGGAACCAATAGTAATTCCATTAGTAAAAGTATAAAGCCCTAATAAAGCTCCTGCGGAATTACCTGCAAAACAAGCTGCTGAATTACCATCATACGGACCAACTACGTTATAAGTTTGTACAGGTGCTGGTGGAGTATAAGTTAAACAACTATTACAATCATTAAAAATATTTGAAGTATATCCCGCAAAGAAGTCAGTATTATAAGTTATTGGGAAAACCGTTGAAGGTGCCGCATAACCTGTATTAAATCTTCCAAGATAATTCCAACAAGTTCCATAAACATTAAAACATTGTCCTTCCGTTGTCACCAAAGGAGATTTTACATTTTGAATCATTTGTGTTTTAAGAGTGTTTGGTGATATTGGATTACAACTTTCATAAACATAAACATAATTAGGTGTTGTTGAAGGTGTCGGTGTTACAGTTGGTGTTGTTGTCTGAGTTGGTGTTTGAGTTAATGTTTGATTAGGTGTTGGAGGTGGTGTAGTACCTATCGTTGCTGTCGTTGTTGGTGTTACTGTATTTGTTGGAGTGTTTGTAGGTGTTTTAGTTTGGGTTGGAGTTGGCGTAGATGTAGAACTAGACGTTACTGTAGGTGTTGGTGTTGGGTATACATTACAATTACTACAAACCGCATAAATCTGAAGTATACTATTAACATTTGCATTTGACGATATATTATCATTATCACTAATATAAGTAACACAATGCAATCCTCCCGCAATTTCAACTAACATACTCATTCCAATGACAACAGGTACTCCCAAATACACAAGACTATTTGTAACATAGTATTCTTGACCATATTGACAATCTATAAGTACTTTAACCGATACACAAGTAAATGTTTCATCTAACATTTGGAATGTTGCTTGTCCTGATGCATTAACAGTTCTTGTTAAAGTAACCGAAGGTGTTAAAGTAACTGTTGGAGTTACGGCTGGAGTATATCCACTCATACTAAATGAAATTCCAACACCATTACAAATATCACCCGTTGGTGTAGGTGTTGGCGTTACCCCTAAAGTATCAAATGTAAAATTCACATCGTCACATGCAATACTTGGCGTTGGTGTTGGTAATGGTTCCCAATCACAATCAAAATATGCGGTAAAATCAAAAATAGAACAATTAACCGCTGTTGGCGTTGGCGTTGGACAAATCCCTGTAGTAAAACTATTGGCTGAAATGTCAGGACAATCTGATTTACATGGGCTAGCGCCTGTTAAATAACAAGTACCTCCCAAACTATTAGATAAACACCAATATGTTGTTGTGATAGAACTGTAATAATAAATTACACCAGCACTCGTACCGTCACCTGAATAACTCGGAAAACCATTATATGTTGAACCTGCGGTATAATTTCCACTATATCCCGATAATGATGGTAAAGTTGTGTAAAAACAAAATTGACTATATTCACATGCAAAAGGTGTTGGGGATGGTGTTGGAGTGTTACCCGGTGTTGCAGTATTTGTTGGTGTTATAGTGTTTGTTGGTGTTGCAGTATTTGTTGGTGTTGTGGTGGGTGTAGATGTATTGGTTGGTGTTGGTGTTGGACAAGCACCTTGACCAATAAACACACTACCAATAGATGGATATACAGTTCCAATGGCGGAATAAGTTATTACCGTGGCAATACCATTAAAATAAGGACCTGTAATTGAATATACATCACCAACTGATAATGTACCAGGGACATTTTCAAATCTAAATTGATTTGAAGGGTTACCACATTCCTCAAATAAATAGATATCGTATGGTTCACTTGGTGTTACTGTTGGAGTCGCAGTATTAGTTGGTGTTACTGTCGGAGTTGTAGTGTTAGTTGGTGTTTGAGTCGGAGTTTTAGTATTAGTCGGAGTTGGCGTTGGAGTTAAACAAGGTGAATAAGCAACCAATAACCCTGAACCTCCACTAATAGTATAACAACCATAAGGTGCAATACCTGTTGCAGAACTATAATATCCATCAGGTAAAACATTTGTACAAGGACTAATATTATCATAAAATATTGATAGACCTACTATTGGTGGGTCATAATTTGAATATACATCAATTACGGTTAATGAATTACAAGCATCAAAACAGTTAATTGGACTATAATCAAATTTCTGAAGATAAATACATCCCGCCGGTGTTTGAGTCGGAGTTTGAGTTGGGGTTTGAGTCGGAGTTTCCGTTGGCGATGGTGTAGGAGGAATACAAGGGGCACCAGGTGTTTCTGTACTATTACTCACCACATTATACACATCACTAACATAATAATAAAGACTTGGTGACCCGTATGTTGTATAATCGGTACAAGCTGACGCAGTATAAGGACCTGCAACCGTAAACGGTTCCGTAACTACATTACCATAACAATCATAATAGTCAACAAATACAGTGTTATCCAAAAAAGGATACACATTACTGTTTGATGTTGCTGCCGCAATATCAATACTACTAATCGTTAATTCTAAATAAGTACAAGCCATAATTTTTCCCTTACACTATAAATAACCTAATATTGGTTTTTATACAAAATAAAAGATAGAATGATTATAATTTTAATAAAGATGTTATTTCTGTTATTTTAATTAAGACATTTAGACATAAATTACCTCCCTCAATTGGATTTACTAAAGACAAACTATTGTGACTTATTGTACCCAATCTATTCCACCTTCACTATTCACACCATTAAACATAGATATAGATAAAGTATAACTGTAAGTTCCTGGTGTAAGAGTAATGTAATTACCGTAATCAGTACCACTATTAGGGTTTTGCTCAGCATAACTTCCAGAACCTCCAACTACATCAAATGATGTGTTAACATTTCCACCATTTTGGTTTAAATAAGCATAAGCTCTAAACATTGCAGAAGTTCCATTTACTGTGACAGTACCTGAACAATTATCAGTATAACTTCCACCTACACCAGGCCCATAAAGAATAATGCAGTCATTATTAGAAAACACAACAGACGGTATTGGAGTATTTGTAGGAGTTTGTGTTACAGTTGGAGTTTGAGTTGGTGTATAAGTTTGTGTTGGAGTTTGAGTGTTTGTTGGTGTTGTTGTTGGTGGGATTGGTGGACACCCAACCAAAAATTCCCAAGCAGTACCTGCAATTGGAGCGGTAATCACTACTAAAGCAGTTGTAGGTGATGCCGAGGTTTTATTAAAAGAAGAACTACCTCTACCTGGTCCTGACACATTTGGATACCCAAGAGCATTTAATTGAGCATTATATGAAGAACTACCCCTAAATCCTGTGTCAATAACCATAGTTCCATTCCAATAAACTTGGAATTGGTCAGGTACAGTATATGCGTCAAATGTAAATGGAATAGTACCCGTCTCACTTCCAAGTTGGATTGTATATTCAAAATATCCCCTTCCTCCACTACCACCGTTTACCGCAACATTACACACACCAGTACCCGTAATAACCTCATATGGTGTTGCAGTTGGAGTTACTGTTGGAGTTACTGTTGGAGTTGTAGTGTTAGTAGCAGTGTTGGTTGGTGTTTGAGTGTTTGTCGGTGTTACTGCCGCAGTTCCTGTCTGAGTTTGAGTTGGTGTTTGAGTAGGTGTCGGTGTAGGTGTTGATGTTAATTGAGGACAATAGGTTGGAGTTACGCAAATATTTGTATCTGACCCGTTATATCTTGTTAGTAATGCATTATAGTTACTTATAATCTCATTGGATGTTAATCCTCTATTAAAAATTTGAACTTCTGATATTATACCTGTGTAATATTCATTTGTATTTGTTAATCCTATTGTAAGATTATTGGCGTTAGGGACATTATGTCCTGTAGGAGTATCGGACCCTATTAAAGAACCATTAACCCAAATACCTCTTGTTGTTCCATTAAAAGTTGCAACCGCATTATACCAATTACCATTACTTAATGTTGTTGTCACATTCAAATCATTTGAACCCCAATAATTAGATAAACCTGTCGGAGTAAGTTTGAAGGCATTTACTTGATTTGTAGTTCCATAATTACCCCACCCAACAAGACCTTCATTTCCAATCGATATACTTCCTGGCATGAACCAAACACTTATTGTATAATTTGAATTACCGATTGGTATATTTGTTGGTGTTGTAAAAGAAATATATCGATTGGTACCATTAAAACTTAGATACCCTTTTGAACCTGAGTTATAAGTAACCCCATTAACCAATGTTCCGTTATTGTTAGGATTGTTAGTTAAGTCATACCATACAGTACCTGTTTTTGGGTATGAAGAAGGTAATCCTGCATCAAGATTTAATGTATTACCACTTGTAACAATTTGTGGATAGTTTTGATTGGTTACAAATACTCCATTCGTAATAGCCCAATTCATTGCTGTTGATAAAGTTAGAAATGGCCCTTCAGATTTTGCTCTTGCAACTCTATTAATAAGATTAATCAAACTCTCATCTGATAAATCATTAGTACAATAACATAACATAAATGCCGACGCTTCATCTGTCTTATTCATAAAATAAGAATCAATTAGAAGATTATAATTATTACATACTCCACAAGTCGGACACCAATCCAAATTAGTTAAATCAACAGAATTATTAACCGCAACTGAGACTCTATCGGTATTTAACGCCCAATTTTGATTACTACCTGCGTTATACGCCATCAAACTAGTACATGCCATCTATATTATTTTTTGTTTTTTGATACTATTATAAATAACACGATTTATCCTTTTTCTAAAATTTGATTAAGATTCTTTTAATAATAAAAATAAAGTGAATGATGTAAGGTATTTATGGTATATGAAACTTCTAAAAACCATAGAAAACATTATTAAAGAAGCTGAGGAACAATACGATGCCGCTTGTGATAATAATGTGTCAATTGAGGAACTTGATAGATTGGAAAAACACTATAAAGATTCTTTAAAATTAATGAATCTGTACAAATCAAAGGAAAAAATTTCTGATGAAAACAATTAATATAATATATTATTATTTAACCGCCTCACAAATTCCACCTTCAGAATAAGTTTGATAACCTTTTTGGTGAAACCAATTGTAGATTTCATCTTTTTTATCTTGAGGTAAATTATAATCCTCAAATATTATAAAATTTGGTAATGTAATTTTAGTTTCATCAATACCCATAATTAATTGGGCATCCAATCCTTCAACATCAAGGTGTAACCAATCTATTTGACCACCACATTCATTTAGAATTAAATCTGTGATACTAATTGAATCTCTTTTGGTTGAATTGATTTCTTCCGTTTCCCAATGTCTAATCACATTTTCAACAACAGTATTTGTATACCCCTCACCTCCTTCAAAAAATTCAACTTCACCACCATTTGGTGTAATTAATTTTTGAATAGATTTAACTAATGATTTATTTTTGTAGTTATCTTTTAATTTTTTAAATTGATTATCGGACGCTTCAACTAACACTACATTACATTCTCTTTTTTGAACAATTGGCACCCATTCTCCAAACTCACCGTCATGAGTTCCAATTACCAACCCTTTTGGAAACTTACCATTAGACAAAACTGATTTATTAAAAATCCATAAAGATTTATAGAAATGATTTCCATGTTCCATAACATCCCACACTTTTGTGTAAATAATTCTATCTTTTGAATCCGTAACCTCAACATCAAACATTTCAGTACTTGGATAGGTCGCAACCCAATTATCATTTAACTTTGTTGACCATTGGACTTCACCACTTACGTGTTTTTTAATTTTTAAAGTTAAAGGTAGGTTTTGATTATACTTACTAATCTCTCCAACATTAACCTTAATACCTTCTGAATTATATGTTACTGTAATCATTTTTTATGTTTTTCTATAAAATGGTTTATATCTTGACTCCACAGTACCATGGCTTCTTCTTTGATTTTACTTTCTTCCCAATCCCACCAAGCAATATCTAATAGGTCTTTAATTTGTTCTTCATCAAATCTATATTTTATATGTTTTGCAGGATTTCCACCAACAACTGAATAAGGTTCAACATCTTTGGTAACCAATGCCCCCGCAGCAACAATTGCTCCATGTCCAATTTTAATTCCTGACATTATTGTTGCTTTTGCACCAATCCAAACATCACTACCAACTGTAATATCACCTTTACAAGATGGATGACCCATTTCCATGTGCATACTTGCAATCTCAGGTGTTACTGGCCCCCATAATTGAGAACTTGTTGTTATCCAATCGGGTCTATGGTTTGCATGTAAAAAGAAATTACAATCTCTCCCAATAGAACAATATTTTCCAACATGAATTTCATACTCATTACTCCAAGAAATTATGTTGACATTCCTATCGTAATAGGTCCCTCTATCCGATTTCCATAAATGTATATTCTCTATCATGATTTTCTAAATGTGTTTTCTCCAATATTATTTACATCATGACTTAAATCAAATATTTCACCGTCATTTGTAATAACTAATTTATCCGTATTTAAAAATGGTAATTCAATTTCATCCCATTCCCTAACTTCATAAT
>Ga0255102_1000109_pt1 | contig 23989 bp, 26 predicted proteins | sample Law_Cont_RepA_0h_FD_188448 | JGI IMG/M metagenome (GOLD analysis project Ga0255102, IMG submission 188448) | Freshwater microbial communities from St. Lawrence River, New York, United States - Law_Cont_RepA_0h | ecosystem: Environmental > Aquatic > Freshwater > River | place: USA: New York... | reverse complement strand
GGCCACTTGGTCCTCCAGGGATTTGGTCCGGCGATGCCGGGTTAGTTGTACGGGGCAGCGAAAGGTTCGCAGGGGGGCATTTCTCGGTCGTTGCCCAATTGTGAACGCTGTGTGAACCATCTTTGGATCACGGCGCAACAACGAACTCAAACCGCACCCGTTACGGTAACCGCAAACCATCTGAACGCCCACACTGGCGGTGCGGTTAGCCTCGCAGACGTGGCAACTTTGCGCATCGGCTTGGCTCAGATGAACCCCACCGTGGGTGACTTGGCGGGCAATCGCGCGCTCATTGCCGACCTGTATGCCCAAGCTGTTACTGCCAAGTGCGACATCGTGGCATTCAGCGAACTCTCGGTGACGGGGTATCCGCCCGAAGACTTGGTGTTGAAGCCAGGGTTCGTGCGCGATAACCGCACAGTGGTTGAAGATCTCGCGAAATTGACTGGCCCATGTGTCGCAGTGATTGGCTTTGTGGATTCTGGAGTTGGCAATCAAGTCGCCTCAGGTCGACCAGTGATTTATAACGCGGCGGCCGTGTGTGCCAACGGTGCGATCCGCAACGTGTATCACAAGCGTTTGTTACCGAACTACGACGTGTTTGACGAAGAGCGCACGTTCGAACCTGGCACTGGTGCACATCATCTTTTTGAAGTCGGAGGCGTGAAGTGCGCGGTATCAATTTGTGAAGACATTTGGCGTGCCGATGGTCCGGTGCAGCAGCAAGCGCGAGACGGTGCACAACTCAACATCAATATCAATGGCTCGCCATTTCATAGTGGCAAGTTGCAAGAGCGTGAAGAGATGTTGCGCACACGTGCTGCCGAAAACAAATGCGCCATTGTGTACGTGAATCAAGTTGGCGGACAGGACGAATTAGTTTTTGATGGTTCATCAATGGTGTTTGATGCTTCTGGAAAATTGCTCGCGCGGGCTCCGCAATTCTCCAGTGGTTTGAGTGTTGTCGAAGTTGATCTTGACAAGCCAGATGTTGCTGAAGTCGCACCGCTGAGCGATCGATACGAAGAGATGTATGGAGCGCTGGTTCTGGGTACGCGCGATTACGTGCGCAAAAACAAGTTCACCGATGTCGTGATTGGTTTGTCGGGCGGAATTGACTCGTCCATTGTTGCTGCTGTTGCCGTCGAAGCTTTAGGTGCCGAACATGTTCACGGCGTGGCGATGCCATCGCGTTATTCATCCGATGGTTCAAAGACCGATGCGTACGCATTAGCTGAAGCACTTGGAATTGATTGTCGAACAATTTCAATTGAGCCAGTGTTTGAGGCGTACTTGTCGATGCTCGCACCAAGCTTTGAAGGTAAGGCTGCAGATCTCACCGAAGAAAACTTGCAGAGCCGATGCCGTGGTCAGATTTTGATGGCGTTGTCAAACAAGTTTGGTTGGATGGTTTTGACAACTGGCAACAAGAGCGAACTCGCAGTTGGCTACTTCACGATTTATGGCGACTCCGTTGGTGGCTACGCAGTCATCAAAGATCTGTTGAAGACCGATGTGTTTGGTTTGAGTCGGTATGTCAATCAACGAGCCGGTCGCGAGATCATCCCCGAGGCCGTATTGACAAAGCCACCGTCAGCCGAGTTGCGTCCCGATCAGCGCGACGATCAGAGCCTTCCGCCTTATGACGTGCTTGATCCGATCTTGGCGTTATACGTCGAACAAGATCGCACGGCCGCAGAGATTATTGAACTAGGCCATCCTGAAGACATCGTTCGACGCATTGCGCGACTCGTTGATATCAACGAATACAAACGTCGTCAATGCCCGCCAGGTGTGCGTGTTTCCGAAAAAGCATTTGGCAAAGATCGACGACTGCCAATCACGAATGGCTATCGCGGCTAATTAGGCGTTGTTTTTAGTGGTGCGTCCGTAAGCGACGATGCAACCAATCATTCCGGCCGCACAGACGGCACCAATGAACGACGGAACATTGATACCGAATTTGTCGTAGGCCGCAGTGCCGATCAGTGACATGCTGGCGCGACCCAAAGTTCCGCCAGCTAAAACGATGCCAAGTCCACGCCCTGGTGATGACGGAATCAGATTTGCTGATAGCGGCAACATGCTCACAATTGAGAACTCAAAACCCAGTAGATAGATGCCTAACAAAATCAATCCGATGATTGCGTTGTTGTGACCAACTGTGAGCAAGAGCCCGGCGGGCAAGATGAGTAATGCACCAAAAATGGTGCTGCGCTCTTTGCCCCACGTATCAGTGCGACGAGCACTCGTGACCGACGCCAAAAGTTCAAAAGCACCAAGACCAAAGACAACTGCCGAGATGCCGGCTTCGGTGAAACCAAACTCGTCTTCGAGCCACGAACCAAAAGTGACGAACAATGTCTGACTCGCAGCCATTAAGAAAAACATCGCCGCGAAAATCCAATAACCATGACGAGGCATCGGGTACTTGGTGGTGTCTTTTGAGCGTTGCGAACCAGCAACATCGTGACCATCAAGCCGAGTCATAACAACGATCGCCATGACGGCAACGCTGATCGCACCGACGGCGTAGCCCCAACGCCACGAGGTTGCCGAAGCGACAAGGCCCATTGCTGTCACGCCAATCAATAGGCCGAGCGCCCATGATGTCTCGGTGAAGCCGATGACTCGACCACGTTTTTCGTATTCAACGTGATCGTTGACCCACGACGCGAGACCAATATCAAATATGAACTTTGCGACCGCAATGAGCAACATGCCAAGTACGAAAATCCACACCGACGGACTCGCTGCGGCAATCGTTGCTGCTCCAGATATTGCCAGCAGTCCACCGGCCATTGCGGTCCGGCGATGCATTCGATCAACGAATCGTCCAAGGATGGGCGAAATACCCATCACGATTTCGGTGATCATGAGTGCTAAGCCAAGGCGCGACAGACTGATCTGAAAATCATCCGAGATGCTTGCAAGAAATGGTGGGGCATAACGAAAACACGCGTTTGATGTCAGTCGCGCAATAGTGAGCGTTGTGACATGGCGGCGCGTCTCTTCAGAATACGAGTCGTCGAGAAACCGATCGGCAAGATACTTTTTCTCGCTCACGTTTTGACTTCGCCGTCAGATTCGATGACATCAAAGTCATTTTCCTCAGTGTTCTCGTGGTCGCCCGCTTTGGCGATCAGATAGCCAATGGCGCGCTCGGTCTTTTCGTAGCGGCGCGTGATCTCCCAAAAATCTGGACCGTGCCCCGAAACATGTAAGTGTGCTAATTCGTGAACAATCACGTAGTCAAGAACCCATGAAGGAAATCCAACCAGGCGAGTTGACATCCGAATGCTTTTTGTTGACGGTGTGCAGAGTCCCCACACCGATGTGAGATTCTCGGCCCATTCAATATCGTTTGGAGTATGCAACGAGTAACGCTTGGCGAGAATTCGTGCGCGTTCGGCGAGATTGACGTCTTGTGTGGCGATCTTTCGTTTGAAGCGGCGCACCATTTCGGCGACATTGGTGGCTTCTTCGGTTTTGCTCATCCAACTCGGAATTGAAACGCGCAAGATATCGCCGTGCATTTGGGCGCTGACGGAACGGCGGCGTTTCTTTGAACGAACGACTTCAACTTGAAATGGTTCTGTTCGGATGGGGGAGTCGTCAAAAAGTTTGAGTTCAGAATTTTCTAATTCGGAGTTGCTGGTCATGTCGCTCATTCGACTGCACCGGTATTGCGCAGTTCATCGGCAATGAGTTGTAATGGGAAAAGAAGTGATCCACATTTCCAACCGTCAGTTGGCGTGTGCTCAAACCACGAACCGGCCAAGTTGGGGAAACGTTGTTCGCCGCCACCGAGGTGTTCGTGCATGAGTCGCAACACACCTCCGTGCGAAATGACCAAAACACATCCACCAGCATTTTGCGCAACGATGTCGTCAAGCGCCGCCTGCGCACGTGAGGTGGTTGAGGCAACGCTTTCAAAATTGGGTGGACGGCGATCGGACTCAAGGTACCCAGGCCATTGGGTGCGAATCTCGGCTTGAGTCAGGCCCTGCCATTCGCCAGCATCATTTTCTCGCCAGCGCGGGTCAAGTCGGTGGGCCGAACAGCCGATGACTGAGGCAATGGTTTGCCCAGTCAGTCGAGCTCGTTCTAAATCGCTCGTGACAACGACGTCAAAAGTGGGGCATTCGGTGGCGATGAGCCCACCGGCGAGGCGGGCTTGTTCGAGACCGAGTGTGGTAAGCGGTGGATCGGCCTGGCCTTGCCAGCGACCAGCCGCATTCCATTCGCTTTGGCCATGTCGCAGAACCAAGATTCGCGTGCGAAGTTGGTTGACGGGTTCGGCTGGCACAACCAACGAGGGTAGTGCGGGTACGCTCGGCGAGGTGGCAACTCTGCGTCTCTTTGCTCAAGCCCGAGAAGTGGCCGGAACTTCAAGTGATACGGTCGACGGCGCGACGGTTGAAGAAGTGATTGCCAATGCGACTGCTCGGTACGGTCAAAATTTCGCCAACTTGCTACCAACCTGTCGAATTTGGGTGAATGGCGAAGCGGTACCTACTTCGACTCCCGTGAGCGATAAAGATGAAGTAGCGGTATTGCCACCCGTCTCTGGAGGATGCCAATGAACATGTCAAAGAATATGCCGGAGAATATTCCAGCTCAACCATCTGGTGATCCAGCGGCGTTGTCGTTGCCCGATTTACGCGCCGAACGTGATGCCTTGCGCAAACACGAAGATGCTGTTTCGTTTGTGCGTCGTCTAGCCCAAGGTCGCGTCGACTTAGTGACTGCAGTGCGCCGACACAAGGCCGACGGTACGGGGGAAGTTTCGGTTGCCGAGATCGTTCGCTCCGGTGTGGGTCCAGCACCAAGTACGGGTTCGGCCCGTCCGCCCCGCGACACTGAAGTGAGTGCTGATCATCCGTTGTTGACCGAGTTTGATGCCCTATGTGATCAATTGGGCTTTGACAATATGGCCGACCTTGATGATGCCGGCTTGCAGGCACTGGAGTCGGGCTTGAAAGCGTTTGAGACCAATCAGTCTGATATCCGTCGGCAGTTGTTTGATCGTATTGACGCCTTAACCGCCGAATTGGTGCGTCGCTATCGCGATGGCGATGCCTCGGTTGACACCCTTTTACAGAACTAGGGCCACCAACTTAAGTCCCTTCTTGGGGCACGTTCAGGCAAAGTTCGCCGACCACCGATAGTTTTCATCTTCTGTGACGCGTGTAGCCATGCTCTCTTTCCACACCTCGCCTTTGGCTCAGCCAGGGGTTGGTGATTCGGGCGGTATGAATGTGTACGTGCGCGAACTCGTGGCGGGTCTTGCCCACGCCGGTGTTGAAGTGACTACTTATACGCGTGAGTGGCGCAGTGGATTACCTCGTGAGGTTTTGGTTGAGCCGAATCATCGCGTGGTTCATGTGCCGGCCGGTCGATTTGATTTGCCCAAAGAAGAACTTGAAGGCATGGTGCCGACCTTTACCGATTTCGTCTTAGACGATATTCGTCATGCTCACGCGGCTGATGTCGTGCATGCCAATTATTGGTTGTCGGGCGTGGCCGGGCATTCAATCAAGCATGAACTTGATATTCCGTTAGTAACGACTTTTCATACTCTGGCGCGCGTCAAGGCCGAGGGTGGCGACCCCGAACCCGAACGTCGCGAACGTGCCGAAGCACAAATCATTGGTTGTGCCGATGCGATTTGCGTGAGTTGCGACGAAGAAGAAGATCAGTTCCGTCGTTTGTACGGGAACCCGCCAGGGCTTGTTGAAATTGTTGCGCCCGGCGTTGAACACGCCTTCTTTACACCTGGCGATAAGCGCGGTGCACGTTTTGCTTTGGGTATGGGCGAGGGTCCGGTGTTGTTATTCGTCGGTCGCATTCAGCCTCTCAAGGGTGTCGATGTCGCGGTTCGTGCTTTGGCTGCGTTGAATCGCCGAGATGCTTCGCTGTATGTCGTGGGCGGTGCGAGCGGACTAGAAGGCGACACCGAAGTCATCCGCGTGAATGCATTGATTAGCGAACTTGGCTTGACTCAACAGGTTCACTTTGTTGAACCACAGGCGCACCATATGTTGTCCACGTATTACCGCGCTGCGGACGCAGTGTGGGTACCAAGTCGTTCTGAAAGTTTTGGACTCGTTGCACTTGAAGCCGCCGCATGCGGAACTCCGGTCATTGCTAATGCAGTTGGCGGATTGTTGTCGCTTGTCGATCATGGACTCACCGGTTACCTAGTTGCCGATCGCGACCCAAACATGTTTGCTCAATACACCGCCGAATTGTTGAACAATCCGGCATTGGCATCAGCGATGAGCATCGCAGCAGCAGAGCGTGGTCGTCGTTACACCTGGAGCTTTGCTGCCGCGCGTTTGCGCCGCGTGTATACCGACATCACTTCGCGTGCCCTCGTGAATTGCTCGTGAGCGATCTCTTCAACGATCCGTCTCTAGCTGTCATCGAGCGTCAGATCGATGAATGGTTAGCCAAAATGAAATTGGGCGACGATGTCATTTTGGCGATTGATCATGGCGATCCCGATCCGGCCTATCGTGCGCGTTGGTATGTACGTATGAAGGGTGACACCAAAGACTTCATCACGGTGTGGCTCACACTTGGTCAGCGCACATTGCGTTACGAAACGTATGTAATGCCCGCACCCGAAGAGAACATTGCCGAGTTCAACGAGAACCTGTTGCGCCGCAACGACAAGTTGATTGGTGCGCACTTTTCATTGGGTCTTGAAGACGCCGTGTATTTACGTGGCGAGTTACCACTCTCAGGTCTTGCCGAATCGGAAGTTGATCGCATCGTGGGCTCGCTATACGCCCACGTCGAGCAATGCTTCCGACCATTGTTGTCAATTGGTTTTGCCTCGCGTTTCAACAACCAGTAATCGCCCTTTTGGCTCACGGCGCTCCCACACTGCAGTCGTCTCGCCGGTGCAGATTGGGAAGTCGGCATCGGCGAGACCATCAATCGGGTTAGCGTGAAGGTATGAGCAACACCTCGGGTTCTTCAACTCTGGCCATTATTGGTGGCGGCAATATGGGCGCAGCTTTAGCGGGCGGTCTGTTGGCTTCGGGCTTCGTGGCACCGACCGAATTAGTGATTGTTGAAGTCATTGCAGCTCGCCGTGAACAACTCATCACGATGTTCCCCGGAGTCACGATTTCTCCGCTCATTACTCCGTGCGGTTCGGCAGTCATTGCAGTGAAGCCACCTGATGTTCCTGCTGCCGCGCAATCGGCCGTGACGGCCGGAGCGACTCGGGTTTTGTCGATTGCCGCTGGTGTCACGATCAAGACTCTTGAGGCCGCGTGCGGATCTGGCGTTGCAGTGATTCGAGCGATGCCCAATACGCCGGCTTTGGTAGGCGAAGGTGCCTCGGCAATTGCTGGTGGGGCGCATGCCAACGAGGTCGATATCGCTTGGGCCGAAGCTGTCCTTGGTTCGGTGGGTCTCGTTGTTCGCGTTCCTGAGACTCAACTTGATGTGGTGACCGGCCTGGCAGGCAGCGGTCCGGCCTATTTGTTCTTGGTTGCTGAAGCCTTGATGGATGCCGGAGTGGCTTCTGGATTACCCCGAACAACCGCTGAAACCTTGGTACGTCAACTATTCGTTGGTTCGGCCAAGTTGCTGGCTCAGGGCGAGGCCCCCGCTGACCTGCGTGCCAGCGTGACTTCGCCTGGTGGGACCACGGCAGCTGGGGTTTCGGTGCTTGAAACCGAGGCTGTTCGGGCTGCCTTTATTCAGGCCGTCAAAGCCGCGACTGACCGCAGTCGCGAGTTGGGCAACCGTTAAAACCTTGGTGAAGACCCCTGAAAATGGGTAAGAAATTCTGCAAAAAATCTCTGGGCAAATTTTCACATTTGGGACAAAGCAGGTCTAGGGTATGTCACAGGTCACATGACCGCTAGCTGAAGAGCTGGGAGACGCGCTCGAAAGAGCAGCGCCGACTGGGCCGGTGTCATCGGGGGGTTGACACCGGCCCTGTCGCATTCTCAGGCCGCGTTTTCAGCCCACGTCTTGATCGCATTTTTGCGGTGATCCACTGACACACTGTCGTTCGTGAGTCGCACCTATGACACCGTGTCGTTTTTATCTGACTTGGGTTACGAGTCAGAGCACGCCGGTGTGGTCAAAGCGGTAATTCGTGAATCAGCTCCGCATGTAGTCGTGATCGATCTCACTCATGGAATTGCACCTTTTGATACTCGTGGTGCGTCGTTGTCTTTAGCGCGAGCTGTCCCGTATCTCACCGAAGGAATTGTGATTGCCGCAGTTGATCCAGGTGCAAGTAGCGAACGTCGACTTGTTGCCGTTGAAGTTGCCGGAGGCGCTGGAATTTTTATTGGCCCCGATAACGGAGTGTTAGCACCAGGGGTCGCACTTGCTGGTGGAGCAGAACGTGCAGTTGTTCTTGATCGTGATGAATTGCATTTAGCAACGCCCGGAACGACTTTTGTTGCCCGTGATGTGTTTGCGCCCATCGCTGCGTTGTTAGCAAATGGCGAAGACCTCTTTGATGTCGGAACTGAAATTGATCCGTCGCTGTTGTTGCCAGGCATTGTTCCGATTCCGCGCGAAGAGAATGGCGGATTTGAGTGTGAAGTGTTGTGGGTTGATCGCTTTGGTAATTGTCAACTCAATGTAAGTCTTGATGATCTCGAAACTTCGTGGGCTGCACCTGTTCAGCGTGTTCGAGTTTCATTTGGTGACACCACGCGCAACTTTGTCGTTGCTCAATCATTTGCCGAGATGGGTCAAGGTGCGGCCGGATTGGTGATTGATTCTTCAGGTTTGTTGTGTGTCGCAGTTGATAGCGGGTCTGCAACCGAGCAGTTGGGTTTGGGTGAAGGTCAGCAAGTCACTTTGCAACCCGGTGGCGACGAACCAGCCCTCTCGACTCCAGTGTCGTTGCGCCCCACCCCGTAATCGCTAAGGTGAAGTCATGCGTCCAGCGACCACATTGTCAGTTGCAATTTTGTTAGGTGCGATCTTTGTTGCGGGATTCATTTCGCTCATGCGTTTGTAATCCGTTTGTCGCTCATCGATTTTGGTTGACTTGAAGCAATTAAGAAACCGCTAAAGAGCACCACAACTCCGACGAGCAAGGTGATGGCGAATGCCCGGTCTTCGCCCATGCGGCCAGCCAATGTTCCGCTCCCCGACAACACCAAGGTTCCAATTGCAATCAGTGAATTGCTGGCGGCATGTCGTCGAGAATTGGTGATGTGTCGCTGGGCTTCGCCGACTGCCGGGATTCGACCGCGTACAACCCGAATGATCGACCACACCGCGCCACCGATGATCACCAGTGCCGCGACACCGGATCCGACGGCAGCAAAAACACGTGGTGCAACTCCGAATAGTTCACTTCCTTGTGGCATTGCCAATTGACCAAGATCACGAGATTTTGTTGGAGCAATGAGGACGACTCCGACAGCTGCGCCAGATAATCCGATGAGCCATAGTTTCGTGATGTGTCCGACTCGATGACCGAACAACAGATAGACCGTTCCGAGTGCTAACCACGGAACGTTGAGCACTGCGCCTGCTAAGAAAAAAACTCGGAATGAAGCAAGGCTCCAACCGCGTGCCTCGGCCCACCACAGCGCAACAGATCCGAGAGCGAACAGGAGAAGTGAAAAACTCCACGCACCATCATGTGGTCGTCGCCGACGTAACCAGCGATCAAAAGTTGAAATGCTGAATGCCAAGGCGACCAATGTTGCGGCGGCAGCGAGAGCAGCATTCAGGGTCACAATCTGAGGTTAGAGCAGAGCGAGCATCAATTGAGTGGGCGTCGTGCGAACTGTGATGACAGCGGTGACCGATGACCATCGCTTATCAACAGGTTTACGTGATGAGAATTCGTCTTCTGTCGTGGTGACGCGTAGCGTTTTCGGTATGGCCGAACGCCCCCGACGCCGAATTCCTGATGCCACTGTCGCAAGATTGCCGATTTATCTGCGGATACTTCACGATCTCGTCGAAAAAGAAACAACGGGAATTTCCTCTGAACAACTTGCCGAACTCGCGGCAGTCAACGCGGCAAAAGTTCGCAAAGATTTGAGTTATCTCGGAAGCTACGGAACCCGTGGCATCGGATACGAAGTGCGTTATTTGGTCTTCCAGATTGAACGAGAACTTGGTCTGAATCATGAATGGCCTGTTGTCATCGTGGGCGCCGGCAATTTGGGTCAGGCTTTGTCGGGTTATGGCGGCTTTGGGCAAAAGGGATTCCCCGTGGCCGGAGTGGTCGATATCGACCCAGCCAAAATTGGCGGAGTCGTGGGCGGGGTGCGGGTACGCCACATTGACGAACTTCCACAGGTCGTCGCGTCGCGTCAAGTGGCGATCGGGGTTGTGGCGGTTCCGGCCGAAGCCGCTCAAGATGTAGCCGAACGTCTGGTGAAAGCGGGAATCACGAGTGTTTTGAACTTTTCGCCCGTTGTTTTGACCCTTCCCTTCGGAATTCACGTCCGAACGGTCGATTTAGCCCTCGAATTACAAATTTTGAGCTATCACGAGCAGCAACGTCAGACTCGCCAGGCCGCGATTGTTTCATCCAAGAGCGCTTCGGCGTAGTCAAGAAGTCGACCAAGATTCTGTGCGCGTAGGTACCTCAAAAGGTCTTAGGGAATAAGGTAATAACCGTGTCGATCGTCGTATTCGGGGTGAATCACCGTACCGGGCCCCTCGCCCTTCTTGAGCGGGTCACTATTGCCGACGACGCAATTGCCAAGACCGTGCATGGCCTGATGTCACGACCCAACATCCGCGAAGTCGTGGTGTTGTCGACATGTAACCGCACCGAGGTGTACGCGGTGGCAGAAAAGTTCCATGGCGCCTACGGCGACTTGCGCGATTTCTTTTGCGATCTGGGCGGCTTCTCGGCCGACGAATTGATTCCGCACGTGTACAGCCAGCATGACGATGCCGCCATCAGCCATCTTTTTGAAGTCGCCTCTGGTCTTGATTCGGCAGTGCTTGGTGAAAGTGAAATTCTTGGTCAAGTACGCATTGCCTGGGAACGTTCACAACGTGAAGGTGGCGCGCTCTCAACTTTGAATCTGCTGTTCCGCCACGCGATCGAAACCGGCAAGCGCGCTCGTACCGAAACTTCGATCGGGCGTCACACCGCAAGTGTGAGTCATGCTGCTGTTGATATGGCGCGCGAAAGTCTTGGTGCCATCGACGGAATGACCGTTCTTGTTGTTGGTGCTGGCGACATGGGCGAAGGCGTCACTGTTGCGCTGGCCGATTCTGGTGTTGGTCAAGTTCTTGTCACCAACCGAACAATCGCGAAAGCACAAGCTCTTGCCGATCGTGTTTCTGGTTCAGTGACCGAGTTCTACCGATTGGCTGAATCACTCGTCGAGGCTGATGTTGTCGTCACTTGCACTGGTGCTGGTTCAACTGTTATCGACGCGGACATGGTCAAGAACGTGATGCTGCAGCGTCCCGAACGTCCACTGTTTATTGTTGATATTGCAGTGCCACGCGATGTTGATTCTGATGTCGCCAACATTGATGGTGTGACTTTGCTCGATCTCGACAACTTGCGCGATTGGGCCGCACGAGGTCAAGCGCAGCGTGCAACTGAAGCTCTTGCAGTTCGTGACATCATCGTGCAAGAGATTGAGCGTTTCAATATGGAAACGACAGCTCGTCAAGCAGCACCACTGGTGGCGCAATTGCACGAACGAGCCGAAGCCGTGCGCGCCGCCGAAATTGACCGGCAAAGCAAGAAATTGTCATTGTTGACGCCCGAGCAACAAGATGCTGTTGACGCAGTCACCAAAGGCATTGTGGCCAAGTTGTTGCATGACATGTCGGTACGTCTCAAAGATGACGCCGGCACACCACGTGGCGAGCGCAACTCTGCGGCAGTTCGCGATCTCTTCGATCTTTCGTAATGATCGCAGTGGCACGATGAGCGTCCTTCGTATCGCCACTCGTAGTTCAGCGCAAGCTCGCACTCAATCAACAGCAATTGCCGAGTTACTTGAAGCGACTCACCACGGATTGTCGGTCGAACTAGTTTTTGTCGACACGACTGGCGACCAACAAAAAGATGTTCCGTTGCACACCATTGGTGGACAAGGCGTGTTTGTCAAAGAAGTTCAAGCCGCTGTTTTGGCCGGCCGTGCCGACATTGCAGTTCATAGCGCTAAAGATCTCCCGTCCACGCCAGCTGATGGTTTGTGTATTGGTGCCTTTGGCCAAAGACGTGATCCGCGCGACGTTCTTGTTGGTCGATCATTGACCGATTTAGCTCATGGCGCAACAGTGGCAACGGGTTCAGTACGACGCCGTGCGCAATTATCTGCTGTGCGCCCCGATCTTCAATTCGTTGAATTACGCGGCAATATTCCGACACGTCTCGAAAAGATTCCAGCCGATGGATCAATTGTGATGGCCGCTGCCGCACTTGAAATTTTGGGCTGGACCGAACGAATCAACGAATACATCTCTGTTGACGTGATGGTTCCGGCCGTTGGTCAAGGTTGTGTCGCTATTGAGTGTCGTATTGACGATGACAACACGAGAAATATCTTGGCCGCTATCGATGATGCGCCATCGCGTCGAGCCGTTGAACACGAGCGAGCATTTCTTGCTGAACTTGGAAGTGGTTGTTCACTTCCAGTTGGCGCGTATGACGATGGCAACAAGATGTTGGTGTATCTGGCATCAGATGATGGAACAAAGCATCATTTCGCGACAGTGACGACTGGCCAATCGGCATCGCACGACGACTTACTTGTTGCTTCACGTCGTGCGGCTCAAGTCGCCCGAGACGCTGTCGCTGGTTGAGACATGGCAATTGACTCGCAAATGCTTGCTGGTCGAACCATCATCGTGACGCGTGCCGCCGACCGTGCTGGTGGCTTGACCTCTTTGTTGATTGAGGCTGGAGCAACGGTTCTAGAAATTCCTGTCACCACAACGGTTGACGCCGGTGATGGTGGTCGCGATTTACAAATGGCAATCAACAACATCGAGCAGTACGACTGGGTTGTCGTGACATCACCAGAAGGGGCGCATCGGTTTCGTGATGCGATCGCTCTACTCGGTGCATCACCGCGACAATTCAAAATTGCCGCAGTGGGCACAGCAACAGCCGAAGCAGTAGGCGGCGCCGACTTGATACCGAATGTGCAAACCGGTCGATCACTGGGTGAAAGTTTCCCAACGGGGCAGGGACGTATTCTTTTGGCTGTTGCCGAATCGGCAGGCACCGACTTTGAAGTTGCGGCGCGCGGCAAAGGTTGGACAGTTGATCGAGTCACCACCTATCGCACTGTTTCCATCACCCCGACTCATGACCGCAGTGGTGACATCTCGCAAGCAGATGCCATTACTTTTGCGTCGGCTTCATCGGCTCGCGCCTGGCACGATGTTTTTGGTGTCACGATGCCCAAAGTTGTGGTTGCGATGGGGCCGATGACCGCGAGTGCACTCAGTGAGTTAGGTATCCCCGATGTGGTCGTGGCGACCGAGCAGTCGTTGAAGGGTGTCGTCACCGCAACAGTCGAGGCGTTGGCGAGTCGTTAAGTACTTGCCGACCGTAGGCTGGGGTTATGTCCGCACGCTTCCCCGTGTCACGCCCGCGCCGATTGCGCCGCACTCAGGCATTGCGCGATCTCGTCGCTGAGACGCGTCTTGATGTCAATGATCTCGTTGCACCATTGTTTGTGCGTGAAGGAATCGATTCACCGATTCCTATCAAGTCTCTTCCGGGCGTTGTCCAACATTCGCGCGCAAGTTTGCGCAAAGAAGTTCGTCAGCTTGCCGATCTCGGAATTAAGTCGGTCATCTTGTTTGGTGTGCCAGCCAAGAAAGACGAGATCGGTTCTGGTGCCTTCGATCCGAACGGTGTCGTGCAAGTAGCGCTCAGCGATTTACGTTCAGACCTTGGTGACCGAGTGGTATTGATGTCTGACTTGTGCGTCGACGAATACACCAGCCACGGTCACTGCGGAATTCTTGATGGGCATGGCTCTGTCGACAATGACAAGACACTCGAGATTTACGCCAAGGCGGCGATTGCTCAGGCCAACGCTGGTGCACACATCGTTGCGCCCAGCGGAATGATGGATGGACAAGTCGGAGTCATTCGCGCCGCACTTGACGGTGCCGGACATTCGGAAACTTCAATTCTCGCGTACTCGGCGAAATATGCATCAGGTCTCTACGGACCTTTCCGTGATGCAGTCGATGTGCAGATTGTCGGCGGAGGAGACCGCAAGGGATACCAACAAGATTGGCGTAACGCGCGTGAAGCGCTCACCGAAGTTGAAGCTGATATCGAGCAGGGTGCCGACATGGTTATGGTGAAGCCCGCGCTTGCGTATCTCGATGTGATTGCTGCTGTTCGTTCAATCGTCAATGTCCCCGTTGCCGCATATCACGTGAGCGGTGAGTACTCAATGATTAAGGCTGCAAGTGCAAACGGCTGGATCGATCACGATGTTGTGGCAACCGAGCACCTCACGGCCATCAAGCGTGCTGGTGCCGACATTATTTTGACGTATCTCGCGCGTTGGTATGCCGAGCAAGCGAACGGTTGAAGCTCATGACAACTCAACAACAGTCAGCTATTCCTTATTGTGATGCAACTGCGTGTGTGGCAGCTGGGTGTAACCCGATTGTTTGCACTGGAGCCGGCACGCCTTCAAATAGAGAAGTATTTGAACGTTCAACTCGGGTGATCCCTGGTGGAGTCAATTCATCAATTCGTGCCTTCAAAGCAGTGGGCGGTTCGCCCTATGTTGTTGCTCGCGGTTCGGGCGCTCATGTCTATGACGTTGAAGGAAAGCAATACATCGACTTAGTGCAGAGCTACGGTGCAGTCATTTTGGGTCATGCTCACCCGACAATTACGTCAGCGCTTCGTGATGCAGCACCCGATGGAACATCGTTTGGAGCACCGACGCCACGCGAAATGAAGTTGGCTGAAGCAATCAGTGAACGCGTGCCATCGTGCGAACGCGTGCGCTTTATGAACTCGGGGACCGAAGCAACATCAACAGTTGTTCGGTTGGCTCGTGGTTTGACTGGTCGTTCTAAAGTCATCACTTTCAGCGGAAACTTTCACGGGGCGACTGATGCTTTGTTAGTTGCCGGCGGAAGTGGAGTTGCAACACTCGGATTACCTGGCACCGCTGGTGTGCCACCCGAAGCGGTCGCCAACACCATTGTTGCTCCGTACAACGTGGTTCCAGAGATTGATGACACGGTCGCCTGTGTCATTGTCGAAGCCGTTGCCGCAAACATGGGTGTCGTTGCGTCGGCACCCGGATTCCTTGAAGGCCTGCGCGCCGCATGCGACAAGGTCGGTGCACTGTTGGTGTTTGACGAAGTCATTACTGGTTTCCGCCTCGGCGTTGACGGTGCTCAAGGTCGATTCAATGTGAAGCCCGACCTCACTTGTTTCGGCAAAGTCATCGGTGGCGGACTTCCCATTGGTGCAGTCGGTGGACGCCGTGATGTCATGGAAAACCTCACGCCTCTTGGCAAGGTATTTCATGCCGGAACACTTGCCGGTAATCCAATGGCAACAGCCGCTGGCTTGGCAGCCTTAAGCGAACTTTCAACCGATGTTTACGCCGAACTTGAATTGCGCGCTACGCGGCTAGCAAGTCTGATCACCGATGCGACGAGCGCCGCAGGTTTGCCGGTCACTACATCGCGGGTTGGCACATTGGTCGGCATCTACTTAGGCAATGCTCTCGGTGGCTCACGTTTACCGATCAACTTCGATGAAGCTAAGAAAACTGATGAAGCGTTGTATGCGCGCCTTTTCCATTCGTTATTGAATGAAGGTGTCGCCATGGCGCCAGGTGCCTATGAAGCAATCTTTGTTGGTCTCGGTCATACCGATGCGGTGATGAACGATCTAGCCGATCGTTTTCATCGAGCTGCTCGCGCAGTGACTGCCTGAAGCCGTACGATCTCAACGTGCGACAGTTTCTGAGTTGGCGATATTGGGCTGCATTAGGTGTGCTCTTTGCGATGACTGGCGTGTTGTGGGCCTGTCAAGGCGGAAATAGTCCAACCGAAGTTGTCATCAATGCCAATTCACGGCGTATTGATTTGATTGCGCAGACATCAACGATTCGTTCTGATGGAACATGGTCGGTATCTGGTGGAGTTGTTCGTGGTGATGCAACGGCAGTTTTGACAGATGGTCGAGTGTTGACATTGGCCGATGGAACTTTGGCCGAATCGTCGTGTCTATTCCCTGATGCTCTCAATGCTTGCGTTTTGTTAGCAGACACTTTGGGTGATGGGGTTGTGTGGTTTGCATTAGTTGCCGCACCAGCAGAAGGAACAACCGAACTTGAATTGCCCGCTATCGACGTTCTACTTGATGGCGTGACATACGCGCAGCTGGTCAATGGTTGGGAAATACCTTTACTCGACAAAGTTGTGCGGCGCTGTAAAGAAGAAACACCAAATCTCAGCGCGTTCGTGCAAAAGTTTGCCGATCGACACGTCACCATTATTGACCTTGAGCAATCTCAGGTTTCTGCGGTGCGTTGTATTGGTCAATAATGCTGAGTAATTCCTTGGCTAACTAAGCGTTTGGAGCAAGTCGCACAATTGCTGCTGCTGCTTTGTATGCAGCTTCTGCCGGACCAATTTCGTCGGGGCGCAACAAGTTGGACATGATGCGCACTACCCATTCCATGAGTGTGCGGTTACTCATTCCGACGCGGGATAACTCACGCATGATCGCTGGTTGACCAATAATGCGGGCAAATAAACGCGCCACTTTGAAGTACTGACCGAACTCATCGTCAATGAGAGTTTGATAGCGCTGCAATGCAGTGGGATCGTTGTTACGAATTGCTTCAGTTAAAACTTGTGCTGCCATGCGAGCGGTCTCATAGGCGTAGTCGATGCCTTCACCGTTGAATGGATTCACACTGCCAGCGGCGTCACCGACAACGAGATATGTTGGGCCCGATTTTGGTCCAACCGATCCGCCCATGGGGATTCGACCTGATGTTGCTTTACCAGTTGGTTGTTCGGGATTGATTTCCCAGCGATCGGCGATCAGATGCGCGTATTCATCGAGTAAGTGCGTGGTGTTGACACTCTTGAAATCGCGGAACGTTGATAACAAACCAACACCGATGTTGACGGTGCCATCACCAACCGGAAAGATCCATCCGTAGCCAGGCATCGGATTGCCTTGACGATCTTTCACTTCAAGCGCTGACTCGATCCATGGTTCGGCGTGTCGTGGTGTTTCCCAATATGAACGGATAGCGATTCCGTAGGGCCACTCTTTAGTTCGGAAGGTTCCGAGAGCGCGACCGAATCGACTGTTCGCGCCATCAGCAACAATCACATAGCGCGCGGTGAGATCAAAGGGAGTTTCTGAATTTTGTGCTTGAACAGTTGCGCCGCGAACAAATCCGCGTTCTAGAACGGGTGCAAGTGCTTCGTGACCTTCAAGCAATGTTGCACCGGCAGCTACAGCGTTATGCGCAACCATGGTGTCGAGTTCGCGACGACGTACGACGTAACCATGTTGTGGGTAAATCGGATGGGTCGGCCAGTGCAGTTCAAGTGCTTTACCGTGTCCAGTCGCGCGCAGTCCGTCGTAGCGATGGAACTGCGACAACTGATCGCCGAGTCCCATGTCGTTGATTTGTTTGACCGCCCGCGGAGTCAGACCATCGCCACACGTCTTTTCCCGAGGGAAGACCCTCTTGTCAATCATCACGACATCAAGGCCCTCTTTGGCGAGCCAGTATCCGGCCGCGGCACCCGCAGGACCGGCGCCGATGACCAGAACGTCGTGGTGATTGTTCATGGTGTCATGTTCATGATTTCAATTGGGTTGTCGGGGTGCGGTGGTGGTTCGACCACCGCTTCAAGCGATCAGCCTTCGGTCATGATTTCGGCGTCGGCAGCCGTTCCGAGACGGGGTGCTGTACCAACGCCCAGTTCAGGACTGTCAAAGGTGATGGACCCGTCTTCAAGACCCAAGAAGATCTCACTTTCGGCCGCACACCACTTTTCGTACTCGGCAGCGTAGTCGCCGTCCTTGTCAGCACCTGAAATGTCATAACGAATATGACAAATCAGTCCAAGAATCTCGTATTCAGTGAGACCGCCGCCAGCCATGGCACCCTGGGCGGGCATCGCACTGCCGTTGTAGGAACGGGGGTAATGGGCTCCACCTTCACGGTTGGGGTCGCCATAGCTCTCCACGCCCGCAGCCTCGTAAGCCTCAGTTCCGGCGTAGACCCAATTCAGCATGTCTTCGATATGCGGGAAAGTCTTGAGGGACTCGCCATCTTTCAGAACTCGGCCAGCTCCACCTGATCCGTCGGCTCCGTGGCAACTTGCGCACGCACCATAGTTTTCGATGCCGAGCGCAATCGGACCACTGGCTTCAGCCTTTTGGGGCTGCAATCCACGGACATACATGAATAAGAAAATGGGCATGAGAGCCAAAGTGGCCATCGCCCACGACGGGATGCGACCGCGAGTCTTGGCAGCCTTGATATAGGCCGGATCTGGCTGTGAAACTGCAGCTTTTACGGGAGTTTCTGCAACAACTTTGGCCACTGGAGCTGCGCTAGTAGTTGCTGGTGTCGACGCAGAAGTCTCCGTAGAAGATGCGTCTCCACCCGCTGCTTTACGCTCGCGGGATCGCTTCAGTAGATGCTCGGGAATCTCGGTCACAGGCCAGTCCTTTCGGGCGTGGGGCACGACAAATAGTTGACAGGCACCGAATGGTGACTGCCTTGGGTAAGAACACTAGAGGGCGAGCGACCCCAGGACGGAATTCCTCGTGTTTTTCTCTCCGGAAACTCGTCACGCATCGGCCAATTTCAGTACCGTGAACTTGCGCACAACCATGCTCAACGGGGTGGGTGTGCTGATAGACCACTACTTAGTGACTCCTTAGTAGTCACTGGCCGTCAGGAAAGTTTGTACGGCCCAACTTCAAGGAGTTGGGTCGCGCGTGACCATTGGCGACTAAGGTTCAAGGTGGTCCTGGTGGCGCAAGCTTTCAGAACTGAATTGAAAAAGTTTTAAAACCTCCACATACCAACCAACCAATACGTGCAACGACCGTGTATCGACCTCGTTACAGGGCATAGAAGGGATGACCGGCTGCATGCTGGCGATAGACATTCTGAAATGGCCGGGAATGAATCAGGCCTTCCTATTCTCCTTGGTATTGACCGTCATTTTGACTGGTCTGATTTTTGTGTACGGCAAACGGCGTCCGATCGGCACACCAGTGTCCTGGGGCGAAGCGATGATTGGTTCGGTGTATGCATTCTTCGTGATGTTCATTGCGTACGGAGTTCTTCCGCACCAGTGGCTCGTGCATGTTCAAAACGAACTCGGCTGGAGCTCCGATAAGCCCTTCCTCGGACCTGGTTCAATTTTCAAGTCGCAAGCCAAAGGCGGCAGTTTTCCCTTTGACATCAACTACTTGCAGATCGGCGACATCCTCGTTACCGGAATTTATGGCATTCTCTTGGGAGTGCAGATTTACACCTGGATTTGGTGGCAAAAGCGTGGAACAAAGAAGTCAACCGAAGTTGAGCAATCGACTTACGGTCGTCCTTTGGTGAAAAAGGCATAACTTATGGCCCGTACCGACGCCAATCCGCCGATGATGCCGTTCACCGACCAGTACCAACTGGTTGAGGTAGACGCGGACTATCTCACTAAGGCGGTGAAGCCCAAGCAGTTCATTCATATCGATCAATCCGAATGCATCATGTGTGAGGGTTGCGTCGATATTTGTCCCTGGAAGTGCATTCACATGGTGACGCCCGATGCTGTGGTGGAAGCCACAGGAACCGAGCGCCCAGGAATTGACCCCAACGACAATGTTCTTTTTATTATTGATGATGATGTGTGCACTCGTTGCGCACTGTGCGTTGATCGGTGTCCGACCGGCGTCATCATTCTCGGCAAGGCCGGTGCAGCACTTGCAACCGGTGACACTCATACCCGTACCGCTAACCACGGCTACGCCTACGGAATGCGTTTCTAGGAGAACAAGCACATGGCTAAGGTCATCGAAGATCCCCGACCCACCGCAAAAGAGCGGCTGAACAAAACGGTAGATGGTGTTCAAGGCAGTCAAGCCTGGAACTCAATCTTCCGTCCTGGTTCTATTTTCCGTAAGGGCTACTCAGACAGTCCGCGTAACCGTTCGTACGTGATTATGAACTCGGTGCTTTATCACTTGCACCCAGTGAAGGTGAAGCGTCATGCCGTCAAGGTCAGTTACACCTTGTGTCTCGGTGGCTTAAGTTTCTTCCTCTTTATTTTGTTGACCGTGACTGGCATCTTCTTGATGTTCTTCTACCGACCCGAAGCCACTGCTGCATGGAATGACATCAGCAGTCTTCAGACATCGGTGGCGTTCGGATTACTTGTGAGAAATATGCATCGATGGGGCGCGCACTTGATGGTGCTCACAGTGTTCTTGCACATGGCTCGCGTTTTCTATCACGGCGCATACAAGGCTCCGCGCGAATTCAACTGGGTCATCGGTGTTGTGTTGTTGACCCTGACTTTGTTGCTTTCGTTCACCGGTTACTTGTTGCCATGGGACCAGTTGTCCATGTGGGCCGTAGCGGTAGGAACAAACATGATGGGCTACACGCCAGTGTTTGGTTCGCAAGTGCGTTTCGTGTTGCTTGGTGGTGTCGAAATTGGTTCAGAAACCTTGTTGCGTTGGTACGTGCTGCACGTGCTCATGCTTCCTTTCGTCATCGTGATCTTCATGGCTATCCACTTCTGGCGTGTCCGTAAGGACGGCGGCATCTCAGGTCCTTTGTGACCGGTGCTTGAAAGGACTTGACTCAACATGACTGAAATCCCCGAACACCTCTTGAAGCGAGCACAAGCTGCTCGCGATAAGTCTGCTGCTGAAGCCGGTGCTGCTGCGGCAGCTTCAAGCGACGCCCCAGCCGCTGACCCGCGCATTCCTGCACACCTTCTTGAGCGCAGCAAAGCAGCAAAAGCCAAAGTTGATGGCGATGCTGGCGCAGTTGCAGTTGCCGAAAAAGTTGGTGCACTCGTTGCAGCGGCTCCGTCAGCCGGTGGCATTCCTGTCGGCGCAGGTCCTGGCGGACATACACAGCGTTTGTTGACCGTTGTTAAGTCCGGATCAATTCAAGACGTTAAAGCGACACCCGTCGACAAAGTTCATACGTGGCCACACTTGTTGGCTGCCGAATTTGTTGCGGCTTTGGCTTGTACTGCGTTCTTGTTCTTCTTCTCGATTTTCGTCAACGCACCGTTGTTGCAGTTGGCTAACCCCAACCAAACCCCGAACCCATCAAAAGCTCCTTGGTACTTCCTCGGCTTGCAGGAATTGCTCACCATGTTCCACCCCATGGTCGCTGGTGTAACAGTTCCGGGTATTGCGTTGTTCGCGTTGATTCTTGCTCCGTACATCGACAAGAACCCATCGAACAAACCAGAAGATCGCAAGTTTGCAACTTCAATCATGACCGTGCACCTCATGTTCTGGGCCGTGCTCGTGATGATCGGTTCATTCTTCCGTGGTCCCGGATTCAACTTCGTCTTCCCATGGCGTGACGGCCTCTTCTTCGAGTTGTGAGGATCGAACTTTTATGACACCCCTAGCAACAATCATCATTGCCATCGCAGTCATCGTCGTATTGGCCGCTGTCGTCCTTGTGACGTCGGCGCGTCGTTCCGACGTTCGCGGCGCTGGCGCGTTGTCACGCGAAACCGTGAAGCGCGACAAATCCATCAAGGCCGAATCTGGTGCAGGTCCGACTGGCGCTGCCTACGAATCAACAGAAGTGGCGACTCGTTCAACCGAACTTGCCAAGGCCACCGAAGTTGCACCCGTTGCATGGCAGGCCCCCGATCAAGACGCAGTTGATGTGTCGCGACGCCAGTTTTTTAATCGTGCAGCTGTCACATTGATGACAACGAGTATTGCGACCTTTGGTGTGGCATGCATCGCGTTCTTGTGGCCCCGCGCGAGTGGAGGCTTCGGTTCAAAAGTCAACATTGGTCGTCTCGAAGATTTAGTGACGCAGATTCGTAGCGACAAGGGTTTCGTGTACAAGCCAGAAGCGCGTACGTGGTTGACTGCGTATCCGACTGACGCTTTGCCAAAGGCACGAGCGGCCTTTGCTAAGCAGGGTCCAGTGCTTGCTGGTATGGAAGCCGGAGTCGTGGCGTTGTACCAGAAGTGCCCACACCTCGGCTGTCGTGTACCTGAATGCAAGAGTTCACAGTGGTTTGAATGCCCATGTCACGGATCGCAGTATGACCGTGTCGGTGAGAAGAAAGCTGGTCCCGCACCGCGCGGAATGGATCGCTTCGGAGTCACTATTTCAAATGGCAACGTCATCGTCGACACCGGAACAGTGTTTAACGGTCCAGCAATTGGGACCAATACAACCGGTCAGGAAGCCGAAGGTCCACACTGCGTCGGTGGAGGAGAAAAGCACTGATCATGATTGCCGCATCAGCTTCTAACACCATTGCTGTCGTGATTTCGCTGACCTTCGTGGTCGGCTGGATTGTCTATGCCGTGATGAATCGCTCGGCCGGCAAAGCCGAGATCGGTTCAGAAATTGAACTCGCTGCCAACCGCAAGCCCTACTACGACGACGAAGAACTTGAAGGTCGCCGTCTTCAGCGCATGCAGTTGCTCGGAGTCCTGATGCTTGCGACGGTCACTATTGGTCTTCCGGCTTACTGGTTAGCCGAGCCAAGCCGTCAAGCCAACACCATTGAGGGTCAGGCCAACCGTTTCATCTCGTGGGGTTCGGGACTTTTTGCTCCGACCGCCGAAGGTGGATTCAACTGTGCAGGTTGCCACGGTGGAATGAACGGCGCCGGTGGTGCCGCTCCGTATACCGTCACCGATTCAAAAACTGGAGAAGTCAAACCAGTGATTTGGAAAGCGCCAGCGATTAACACGGTGTTTTACAAGTTTGATGAAAGTGAAGTCCGTTTTATTCTGCAGTACGGTCGCCCGTTCTCCCCGATGTCACCATGGGGAATTGAAGGCGGCGGACCTTTGAATGCACAACAAATTGACACGTTGCTGGCATACCTCAAGAGCATTCAGATTCCGCGTGAAGATTGCATCGTTGCCGATGCCAATCCGTTGAACTGCGCTGGCGGTCACTTGCCCATGACCGAACAAGAGAAGATTCAAGCTGCTGCGCAAAAGTCAGTTGATGATGGAACCTACGGTTCAATTGGTGAAGCGTTGTTCAACCTCGAACTCAGTTCGGGTGCGTATAGTTGCGCACGTTGCCACACTCCCGGCTGGAGCTGGGGCGAACCTGGTCAAACTGGTTCGGGTGCATACGGATGGAACCTCACAGGTGGCGCAACCAATTCACACTTTGCAACTGAAGAAGAGATGATCAACTTCATCAAGGCTGGTTCGAAGTTTGGCGCCAAATACGGAGTCCAGGGTCAAGGCTCTGGTCGCATGCCTGGGTTCGGAGACCTTCTTACCGCTGAACAGATCCAACAAATCGTGAACTACGTCCGGAACGAGCTATGAGTGCACTTCTGAGTATTGGATGGGAACCCGAACTTCGGGGACTTCTGACCGTCATCATTGGAACAGTTGCACTTTGTGGCAGCGTTTACTTGCTTCTTGGTACCAACCTCGGAATCCGTTTGGGTCTGTTGGTAGCAATGGCTGGCCTGTTTGGCTGGATGTTGATGATGGGTGTCATTTGGATGACCTACGGAATCGGACTCACCGGTACTCAGCCTTCGTGGCAACCCGCAGACCCTTTCTCGATTGTTCGTGACGGCAAGTTGTTACATGAAGCTGGCGTCATTGATGGCCCGGTCACTGTTGCCGATGGCGCCTCATACATGGAAATTGCTGCGTCGGCCGCAAGTGCACTTGAAAGTGAAAATTGGGAATTGCTCCCGACTGATGATCAAGGTCGTGGTCAGGCCATTGCTGCAGCCGACGAAATCATTCAGGTTGAAGCAGAGA
>Ga0255102_1000097_pt1 | contig 25949 bp, 32 predicted proteins | sample Law_Cont_RepA_0h_FD_188448 | JGI IMG/M metagenome (GOLD analysis project Ga0255102, IMG submission 188448) | Freshwater microbial communities from St. Lawrence River, New York, United States - Law_Cont_RepA_0h | ecosystem: Environmental > Aquatic > Freshwater > River | place: USA: New York... | reverse complement strand
CAATCATTGAAGATTAATCAAACAAATGCGATTACACAAAACTCCATTTACCTCAACGTAACTGGTTCTAGTAATTCTGTTTACATCGAACAGTTCTCTAAGCAGAATCAAATTCGTGGCGTGAATGGTGCGCAAGCAATGACGATTAATGGCAGCGGCAACAGTGTTACTATCAACCAAGGAACGACAACAACTCCAATCGGTAAGAACTTGGCAGAAGTTTCAGTTACTGGTAATAACAACGTAGTCTCCTTAACACAACAACAAGGCAGCAAATATGCCGAGATAATCACTAATGGTTTAGGCAATCAAATCTCAGCACAACAAAAAGATGCTGGAGGAAAATCATTGTTTATCAATGCTTTAGGAAACTCTAATAATATCAGTACCTTACAACAAGGAAGTGCTAACCACTTTTTAGATATCAGCGCACCATTCGGTGGAGTTACTGCATCTGTTACTCAAATAGGTGCTTTTGCAAAGCAATTTCAACTTTTACTAAATAGTCCTGGAATCGGTGTAACTGTCACACAAAATAACTTGACTGCCACCGACTCTGCGAAAATGGAAATAACATGCACAACTGGACCATGTAATGGATACTCTTATACAAAAAACTAAAAAAGTTTTACTCTCGCCATGGTTGGCACTGATTACTTTTGCGGTATTGTTAACAGTAAAACTAGCAAACCCATACTTGGTTGAATCCACAAGATTGAAGTTTTATGATTATTTGATGCTCGGTTCACCGACGCAATCTGAACAAATTGTAACTGTTAATATTGGGGAGAAAGCAATTGAGAAATATGGTCAGTGGCCGTTTCCACGTGAGGTCCATGCTCAAATTATTAGCGACATTTATTCTAGAGGGGCTACTCTTGTTGGTAGCACTATACTTATGCCTGAGTCTGATCGGATGGGGACTGATCGAGTTCTTGCGGATACCTTAAATCAGTATCCAGTTGTTCTCAGTCAGACGGTAAGCGACTCTTGTTCACGGGCAAGTGCGACAATTCGGAAAACAGGCGTTGCCGTAGTCGGCGATGGAGAAGCAACCGAATTTCTTCCTCAATATCCATGCGTTCTAAGTAATATCTCATCTCTTCAAGAAGCCGCTGTCGGTGTTGGGATAACATCAACCCTACCTGAGACTGATGGGGTCGTAAGGCGAGTTCCTCTTCTAGCGCAATCATCTGGCGAATACTATCCCGCATTTGCCCTAGAGATGCTGCGTGTTGCTGCTGGAGATCCTTCGTATCAAGCGAAGATAAATCAGACGGGAGTTGAGGCATTACGTATTCCTTCGTTTGAAACCATTAAAACAGATGAATATGGAAGAACGTTCATTAATCCCAATTACGTATTTCCATCTGTTGAATTAGGTTCTGATATTCCTCGTCTTGATGGGAAAATTGTAATTCTTGGCGTAACTGCTGCTGGAATTGCGAACCCTGTAGCGACTCCATCAGGTGCGCAACATCCCCACGTCCTTCAGGCGAGTATTCTTGAAACTCTGATAAATGGAGACTCTGTGTCGATTCCTGTGTGGAGTCAACTTGCGGATCTTGCGGCTTTTCTTGGTCTTGCTCTGGCATTGATTATTCTTTCGCGTTTTAAATTCTCTATAATTTATATTGCTGTTTTACTCGGTGGATATTTCTATCTACCTGTTTATCTGTTCGCAAGCAAAGGTATTCTGTTCGATGTAACATTTAACATATTTGCTATTGCTCTTATCTACATTCACATCTTTACCGCGAAGTATATTTCTGAATATCTACAGAAGCAGCAAATTAAGAAACAGTTCGGAACCTATCTGTCACCAGATCTCGTTGCTCAGTTACAAAGACAACCAGAACTTCTGACACTTGGTGGTGACTCTAGAGAACTGTCGATTATGTTCACAGACGTTCGTGGTTTTACAACTATCTCGGAACACTACGGAGAAGATGTTCAAGGTCTGACAAAGATTATGAATCGCTACATGACAGTGATGACAAGAGCAATCCTTGAGAACAAGGGAACACTAGACAAGTATATCGGCGATGCTCAGATGGCATTCTGGAATGCACCGTTGGATAATAATAAACATGCGTTAGATGCAGTAAGAACTGCCTTTCAGATGCTAAAAGATTTGGAGACTTTCAATGACGAAATTAAAGGAGAAGGTGTGCCCGCTTTTGGGATGGGTCTTGGTATTAACACTGCCACTGTGGTTGTTGGTAATATGGGCAGCACTCAGCGTTTTGACTATACTTGCTTGGGTGATGGCGTTAATCTGGCTGCTCGTTTGGAAGGTCAATCCAAACCTTATGGAGTCAAACTCGTCCTCGGACCGCAAACTGCCGAATTGGTTGGGGATGTATACCAAGTAGTAGAACTTGATCTGATTGCTGTGAAGGGTAAGACAGAACCTGCTAGAATATATACAGCATTCCCGTTCTTTGATGCTGCTGGCGAATTACAACATAAGAAATTCTTAGGATTTTACCGTAGCGGAAACTGGGAAGTTGCTAAAAAGTTTGCCAGCGACTTAAAGAAGTGCTGGCAAGGAGAGTTGGTAAATTACTATGACATGATGCTAGAGCGCATGGAGGGCGAACCTCCTGCTAACTTCGATGGGGTTTACCGTGCCACGGCCAAGTAAGTAGTGGGTTGTCCTTTTCCTCGTTGAATCGGAAAAACACAACAGGAGTTTCTGTTACTTCTTGTGTGTTGAGTTCGCTTTCAACTCGACCGAAGTGCTCATCGAGTTCCTGATCGTGAATAGATGTAGACATTATGCTGCCATCCTTTGCTTATATTTAACACGGGATTCGAGGTATTCCTCGAATGATTTATAAGTGGGAACACCATTCGCTTCGAGTTCGAAGTTTATTTGAGCGAACTCTTCAAGTTCATATCCCCAACCATTCCACGGAATTCCGAGGAGTTCTAACAATTCTTCTTCACGAGAGATTACATCAACAGTCATCACATTCTCCATCACAATATATTCACTATACCCTAGTTTGTTGAAAATGTCAAGTATCTTTATTCATAAATTATAATAATTTTTCGCTTGACATATCTACCGTAATAGGGTATAAGAGTATGTTGAGTTAGAAAAAGGATTTTATTATGTCTATGCAACTTATGTCACATGCTTTCACTACCACTAACACCAAGAAGCGCAAGACTTCTAACAAAGGTGTGACTGCACGGTATTCCCAGGATTGGGTAGAATACAACAAGCATATGAAGCGCATCGGTTCAACCACCAAGACCTTCGACGAATATGTGCAATATCGTCAAGGTAATTATAAACCCAAGTTGCGTGGTACACCTCTGCCTAAATATGAAGTCAGTGACCACCGGCAAAAATATCCTTCTGGCGATGGTATTGGTGTAAACTATACTCGTAAAGAAAAAGTCTATACGGGCACACTTATCAAGGGCATCAGTGTTCTACATAAGAGTAATGCTGTGCCTGTTATCAATGATGAACAAATTTTGGAGATTGCGAAGATGCGCCGTGGTTAATTTTGATGTTGTAATGCTATGGATGCAATATATCCGTAATAATCCAGAAAATGCATACAGATTTTCTGAGAACTTTTGGGATAGTCAGATCGAAAGTAAGAAATGGTTACTGGAACATGTAACTCCTCTTGATAGCTCTATTGTAATTTTTGGTGGATGGTACGGAGTTCTTGCACAGTTTATTGCCCACAAGTTTCCTGATGCGAAAATTCTAACCACGGACATCGACTCTGAATGTAAAAAGGTATTTGCTGCTATCGATGAGTGCTATCACGATATCACATTCCGTCAGCACGACATGCGAAATGGTATGCCACTAAATTATCCATATCCCGATTTAGTTATCAATACCAGTTCCGAACATGTGACACAAGAAGTTTATGATGCTTGGTGGAACTCCATTCCTACGGGGACTAAATATATCGTGCAAGGAAATAATCTAGTTAATCCTGAGCATGTTCGTATTGCTGATAATCTAGAAGAATTCTTAACAATCAACAGTATTAAAGATCCACAGTATGCAGGTATGCTGAAGTGCGGACATTTTTATAGATACATGGCGGTGGGATTTAAATGAGCAATGATGAGAACCAACGTGGCGATGAAGTTTTTCCTGAAATGAGCGAATTTTTAGATTGGTGTAAAACTCTATGAGTGGCGAATATAAAGAGTCGGCAGAGGCCATGAAGGAAAGACTCAACGCGGTTAGTTCTTCATTTTGCTTGGCAAAATGGAATATGGTAAGTTTACACTTAACCAATGGTAAAACTCATAGCTGCTATCATCCTCCTACACATGATATTCCTCTTGAAGGATTAGCAGAAAATCCCGGATTACTTCATAATACACCACAGAAAATTCAAGAACGTGAAAAGATGCGCAAAGGTGAACGTCCGTCGGGTTGTTCGTATTGCTGGAGAATTGAGGATGCCGGACACACCAGCGATAGACATTATCGTAGTAGCGAATGGTGGAATGAGCCAGATTTTCAAAAAATCGCAACGAATAAAACACTAGATAAGACAATCACACCTGCTTATGTTGAGGTGAATTTTAATCAGGCGTGTAATTTTAAATGTGTTTACTGTTCTCCTCATCTTAGCACTTCCTGGCAGGAAGAAGTTGAAAAATTTGGGCCCTATATTCTTAAGGATGCAGCGCATAATGATCTAAATGCATTAACAGAATATGGTTTGATGCCAAAAAAAATGGCCATCAAAAATAATCCATATGTTGAAGCATTCTGGAAATGGTGGCCCGAATTATATAAAACACTAAAGATTTTTAGAATGACGGGTGGTGAACCACTTATGGATAATAATACATTCAAAGTATTAGATTATGTGTATGAAAATCCAAATCCAGAACTGGAGTTAAGTATCACAAGCAATTTGTGTCCACCGAAACAAGAATTGTTTGATAAGTTTTTAACTCAAGTTAAAAAGCTGGAAACGGCACCACATAAGGTAAAATGTTATGTGCCTGATCCCAAAAATGGAACCGAATGGACTAAATGGCAACACTATATCATTGGCGATAAGAATAAGCGGCTTTATCGTAGCGAATTGCCGTCAATGGAATCACAAAATATTCCAGAATTGACAGAAACCGGAAGAAGTTTGACTGATGGTGGATTTTCTTATGAGTTTGATTGCATTGCTCCGGTAATGAAGCATTTTTCTTTATTTGTAAGCTGTGATAGTGTTGGGTCGCAGGCGGAATATATTCGAACCGGTATGGATTTCGATAGGCTCGATTCAAACGTTAGAACTTTCTTGAGGGAAACTCACTGCACTAATATCACACTTATTAATACTTTTAATATTTTAAGCATCCCAAAACTACAAAATTTTCTAGAATGGGTTCTTGACTTACGAGAAGAATTTGCCTATGATAAGCAGCCAGAAGTGGTCTACGATGTAAGCGGCAAAAAACAAATAGTTAGTCCTCAAAGCCAAAAAATCTGGTTTGATATTCCTATTCTGCATACTCCAAGTTGGTTAAGTATAAAATTGGCAGACGCAGGCATGATATCTATGGTAGAACGAAGCGTAGAATTCATGGAAAAAAATATTCAGGGTGATGATTATTCTACTAGTTTTCGGGGATTTAAACAGTATGAAATCGACAAAGTCCGTAGAGACCTGGACATCATGCGTCAAGTAATGGAACCAAGTCGTCTAAATACTGATATGAAAAGATTTTCTCAATATGTCGATGAGTTGGATAGAAGGCGCAATACTTCCTTTGCGAACACTTTTCCTGAACTACTCACATTTTATAATAAGTGCAAGGATTTATAAGCATGTCTAATTTGGACCATATTAGGGCTGTTCGAGACACCTTGAATACTGTGGGTAATGGTTTTTGCCTGCAAAAATGGAGACATGAAACTTTATATCTTCAATCGGGCGATAATCACAGTTGTTATCATCCTCGACCACAGCGTATTCCTCTAGAAGAAATTGCCGAAAATCCATCCGCTCTTCACAACACAAAGTGGAAAAAGCAACAGCGCAAAATTATGCTGGAGGGCGGCCGCCCGGAAGAATGCTATTATTGCTGGAATGTCGAGAATCTTCCTGGCGAAAATTTTAGTGATAGAATGTTTCATAACGCAAGTCATTGGATTAATGCCGCGGAAGAAACCGAGCGTATTCGTAATATTCCTTGGGATGCCGACTTCAATCCATATTTTCTAGAAGTTAGTTTCGGCAACGGTTGTAATTTCAAGTGCGGTTACTGTTGTCCCCAAGCATCTTCATTGTGGGAGCAAGAAATTAAAGAACATGGTAACTATGACATTAGTTATAATCAATACGGTATCGAATATCTAGAAACCACAAAAGTATATGCAGACGACGAAGATAATCCGTATGTGGAAGCATTCTGGAAATGGTGGCCCGATCTAAAGAAAGATTTGAAGGTTTTGCGTCTTACGGGGGGCGAAGCACTTATTAATCCTAATACAATGAAACTATTCAAATTGATAGAAGCGGGAGATGATACTTCCCATCTAGAACTTAACCTAAACAGTAATCTAGGAGTTTCGAATAATAGGGTAATTAAGTTTGCCGAATCTGTAAAGACTATGATTGAGAGCAAAAAGATTAAGACATTTAGACTATACACTAGCCTTGAGTCCTGGGGCCCCAAAGCAGAATATATGCGCCGTGGGCTAAGTCAAGATTTATGGTTAAAGAATGTTGAAACATATCTTTCGACTGTTCCAGATGTTTCCATATCCGTAATGTGTACCTACAACATTCTATGTGTCGCTTCTTTTAGACCTTTTCTGGAAAAAATTCTAGAACTTCGCCACAAGTGGGGTAAAGAAAGAATTGGTTTTGATACGCCGTATTTGAAAGAACCGCCTCATTGGATGATTAATCTCTTACCCCCGGAGTGGGTATCATATTTTGATGATGATATGCAGTTCATTAAAGATAATATAACACAACACGGTCCGCGATCTGGGTTCAATGAACATGAGTGGGAAAAGATGAAGCGTCTTCGAAACTATTTTGTAACTGGCGGCCCGAAAATAACACCCGAACTTATTCAACAGGGTAGAAAAGACTTTTATAAATTCTTTACTGAATATGATAGAAGAACTCCTGGACTAGGACTTCTGGAACTATTTCCCGAATACGCGGAATTTTATTATATGTGCAAGGATATTAATGATGCAAATTGAACCTCTATACGAGACATATAAAGATTTGACAGCGATGCATTTGGAAATTACTACGAGATGTAATGCTGCTTGTCCTATGTGTCCTAGACATATTGGACAAGGCTCTGATATCAATCCAATTCTTCCAATGACAGAAATTACTTTACAGCAATTTAAAAGTTGGTTTTCGCCAGAATACTTAAAACAAATGCGTCGAATTTATTCATGCGGAAATTATGGTGACCCTATTGCAGCAAAAGACACACTGGAAATATACAAATATATTCGGGAGTGCAATGATAAAGTCGGTCTAGTAATTCACACAAATGGTAGTGCCCGTCCGGCGTCTTGGTGGGAAGAACTCGCTACCATAATGAACGGTGGTCCAGATGGCTCTCGTGATGATTATGTGATTTTTTCTGTGGATGGATTATGGGACACCAATCACCTATATCGCAGAAATACAAATTTCGAAAAAATTTACGAAAATATGAAAGCATATACTGCGGCAGGCGGTAAAGCAAGATGGGACTACATTGTCTTTGAACATAACGAACATCAGGTAGACGAAGCTAAGAAAATTGCAGATGATCTTGGATTTCATTTTTTCAATGTGAAAAAAACAACCCGTTGGAACTCCTTTGATGATGATGGTAGAGGGTTGTATGATGTATACAAAGACGGTGTCGTAACACACACTCTACGACAACCGGTGAACGAGGAATTTCAAAATGAAAACTCTATTGAATTTAAACGACAGTTTGGATTAATTCCTCAATTTATTACGGATGACGAATTTAATAGACTTCTTCCTGATCCGGAAGCAAAGCAAAATATGCATGTTTATGATAATCAAAATAAAAAATGGATTGTATTTCCGCATAATACTTTAGGCATAATTTGTAGAGCAAAACAATCTAAATATTTTCATCTAAACGAAATCTTTGTTGATGGTGCAGGAAATGTTTATCCCTGTTGTTTTCTTGGTGGAGAACAGTGGAGAGCAAATACTGATTTTAATAAAAATGATTCATCTAAAAAAATGATTGAATTGAACGGAGGAATGAAATCCATCTCACTCCATCATAATAAATTAGAAGATATTATCGCTTCTCCATTATATCAGAAATTTTTACCCCTTAGTTTTACCAAAGGACATCAACTGAGAAGTCATCAATGTAGTGCATGTTGTGGGGAAGAATATAATAATTTAGATCAGGGTGAACTTGGGACAACCAAAAGAAGTATGATGAGAAAAGAAGAACGAGAACAAAACGATGTCTGATGGTAAAACTATCTGTGTATATCCTTGGACACTTCTTAGCGTCGGTTCTATGGGTAATTTGCGGCCATGTTGCAATGCGATTAATGCCAGAATTGAAGAGACGCCGGATGTGACGGCAATGATTACAACAAAGAAGGATTACACTACAGATAGCTTATTAAATAATCATACTCATAAAGAATTACGGAAAGGAATGATTGCAGGAGAAAGAAATCCTATTTGCAATCGCTGCTGGAAAATGGAAGATTCTGGTATGCAAAGTTTCCGTGAAATGATAAATCAAAGATTTCCTGATACTTACGATTATATTAATGAGACTAATACTCCTGAACCCCTAGGAATCCAAAGAATTGAATTTGACCTAGGTAGAAAATGTAATTTACGCTGTAGAATGTGTGCACCCTGGAGTAGTTCTTTGATTAGCAAAGAGATCACTACTCATAAAGAATCTGAAGAATACTACGGCAAATTCGGTGAACCAGATGATTGGGTAGATGTTGTTGACATGCAAGAATTGCTAAAACCACACCTGAATACTGTCCGAGAGATTTATTTGATTGGCGGCGAACCTTTAATAATTGATGCTCATGAAACCCTATTAGATTATCTAGTAGATTCTGGAGTTAGTTCTAGAGTTAGATTAATATACAACACCAATGGAATTACCCTCAGACCTAAATTTATTACTCAATGGAAAAAGTTTAAGCAGGTTCAGCTTAATGTTAGTATTGATGGAATTTATGATTACTATGAGTATATTAGAAATCCTGCTAAATGGGAAACTATAGAAAAAAACTTTGATCTTTTACTCACACAAACAGAAACTACGGATACTATAGAATGTGGTATTAGTTCTACATTACAAAATTTATCAGTTCCTGCGATGATACCGTTATTACGATGGGCTGATAGTAAGAACTTGAAAGTTCAAATTCATACAGTTGATTTTCCAGTTTTCTTGCAGCCGGATGTTATGCCGGAAAAAGACTACGAAGAATTTTTACTTGAAATGAAAAAAGAATTGCCAAATATGGGTATTAATAGATGGGCGTTACAGGAAACTATTTCATTTTTAGATGGAAATAGAAAAAACTTAACAAATATTCACTTGCAAAAGCAGTTTGTGTCTAAGCAACTGTTATTAGATAAAATCAGAAATCAGAATTTATTTCAAACGCATCCTTGGGCAAAAAATATATGAAAATCGATAGAATAGTATCCTATGGTTGCTCATTTACTGCCGGACAAGAACTTGGGGACGCCGAAATTTTGCAAATCAATGTAGATCAATTGGATAAGAGAAAAGTGAACGCAGGAGTCTTGAATCGCGAAGCCATCTATCCGACACGAGAAATGCAAAAGAAATGCGATGACCATTCTTTAACTTTTTCTTGGCCGACACATCTTGCGAAAAAAATAGATGTTTCTTATTGGAATCGTGCCTATCTAGGCACAAGTCTTGCCGATGCGGTTTTTAGACTAACCCATGACATTGAACAGGGTCTTATTCGAGATAACGATTTAATTATTGTAGGAGTAACTTGTCCTACTAGATTCTCTATTTTATCCAGCGGCGATAATTATATGGAAACTAAAATGTTGTCCTTACCAAAACATTGGCCGTCTAAAGAAGTTTATGAATTTATGGTTGCAACATGGGGAACTAATAACAATATTATTTGGGAACATGCGAAACATCTAAAATATCTAGACCTTCTTTCGGATTCTTTTGGCGGAAGAATAAAGATGGTTACAACTGTATATTCTTGGAATAATATGCTTCAACGTTCATTTCCTCCGGGCATATCGTGGCTGTCTAATATGCGGTTTAAACATTTATTAGGAAGAGATGTATCTTTTTCTGATACATATGGAGATACTCCATATAAGCAAGCCACCCATGGATGGGGACACCCTAAGGTGGAATATCATATCAAGTTTGCAGATTTAGTTTATAACAGGTTAAAAGACGGGAATATAATCCAATGATTAAATTTATAAAAAAATTCTTTGCAGCATATCGCGCCAAAAAAGAGATGAAGAAACGTATTGAGTATCTTCGAAAACAGGACCCCTTTATCTATGATTGAATGGGGTATATCCGCCGCCGTGCATGATGCGTCTTTGACTGTTGTTTTCGGAAATGAAATTCTGTTTGCTTCACATGCGGAAAGATATTCTGGTATCAAGAATGATAAAGACTTAAATGCTGATTTGATTCATGCTGCTTTGAAGTTTGGTAAACCAAACAAGATACACTGGTATGAAAAGCCTAAACTTAGGGCAATGAGAAGGCTGCTGGCAGGCCAGGGATTAGTTCGGTTTAGTGTCAGGCAATATCTTGAACATTTTGGTCTAAAAGATATTCCGGTAGAATTTGCATTTCATCATGAATCGCATGCCGCAGCTGGCTTCTATACTTCGCCGTATGATAATGCAACCGCTCTTGTTATCGATGCTATCGGTGAATTCGATACTGCGTCAGTCTGGAAATGTTCTGGTAGTAAACTGAAAAAGAAATGGTCTATGGACTACCCCAAGTCTTTGGGACTGTTCTATTCTGCTATGACTGACCGTATTGGTCTAAAAGCAAACGAAGATGAATATATCTTAATGGGAATGGTAGCATATGGTGACCCCGAAAAGTATTATGACGAAGTAAAAAATCTTTGGAAATCTGAGAACCTACATCGCGGATGTCGCTGGTGGCGACCCAATGACAGCGACCTGAACATTTATAGTGTCGCCACAGCAACTCAAAAAGTCTATGAAGAAGAATTTGAAAAACTACTAATACGAGCAAAAATGAAAGACGCCTCTCAAGACAATCTCGTTCTTATGGGTGGATGTGCGCTAAACTGTAGTGCAAATCATATTGCACGAAAGTATTTTGAGAATGTATGGATTATGCCAAATCCTGGTGATGCAGGCAGTTCCTTGGGAGCGATTGCAGCTAACAACAGACAAAAATTGAACTGGAAAGGTCCATATCTGGGTGCAGATATGGGAGGAGAATATCCAGTAGAAAAACTGTTGACAGAATTGCGAAATACTGGTATAGTGGGTGTTGCAAATGGTCAAGCTGAATTTGGTCCCAGAGCATTAGGCAATCGCAGTCTTCTAGCTGATCCAAGGGGCCATGATATTAAGGATAAAGTAAATGCCATTAAAAAGCGTCAACAATTTCGTCCATTCGCTCCAGTTATTTTGGCGGAACATGCGAGAGACTATTTTGAAATGTCATGGGAAGACTCCCCTTATATGCAATATACTTCAAGATGTAAATATCCTGATTTGTTTCCTGCTATTGTCCATGCTGATGGCACAAGTCGCGTCCAAACTGTGACAAAAGAGCAACACTCTGGTCTATATGAACTTCTTAGTAGATGGTATGAAGAAACCGGCTGTCCAATGCTATTGAATACAAGTCTCAATATCAAGGGTATGCCAATGGTAAATAACTTTAAGGATGCGGATAATTTTGAAGCGAAATATGCCGTAAAAGTCTTTTCCTAATAAATATTAGCATGACTGATAATATTCTAAAGTTCCCGGACAAGTTTCGCAAGGAACCTAGACGCTATCGTATACCATTGTATACGGATGCCGATGTGGAGCTTGTTTTATTTTGCGTCAATGCTTTCGGAGTTACACCAGAAAGAAAGATGATGGACGATTTATTAGAAATGGACCCAATTGAAGTTATAGAATGTCTTGACATTGCGAGGGAATCTGATATAATATCAAATGTAGCAAAAGAGCATATACGCTGCATACGTGAATCTATTGAAGAAAGTTAATATATCATGAATATCTTTTATTTGGATCGTGACGTTTCCAAATGTGCTGAATATCATAATGACAAGCATGTCGTTAAGATGATCCTAGAATATGCACAACTGTTATCTACTGCACATCGCGTAATCGACGGTGAACAATACCTAGATAAAACTGCTAATGGCCGTTCAATCAAACGCTGGCGTATGGAAGATAACACCCTTGAAACAGTTCTCTACAAAGCGACACACATCAATCATCCGAGTGCTATCTGGGTTCGTCAGTCTAACAATAATTATAACTGGCTTATGTGTCTATTCCAGTCTCTTCTTACAGAATACACTCATCGCTATGGTAAAATCCATGCCACTGACCGGCTAGTTTATTTTCTTCGCATGCCCCCAAAAAATATTCCTGTAAGTCATCTAACACAACCGACACCTGCTATGCCTGACGAATATAAGGTACAAGGCGATTCTCTACAGTCGTATCGTAACTATTATGTTGGTGCAAAAAATAATATGGCAAAATGGAAAAATCGTGAAATTCCTGAGTGGTGGAGAGACGCAACTCAATAAATAACTACATGAAGACAGTAATACCGATTTCTCTTCCCGAATCCATCGTGCCTCCCTCGGCACTAGGCGACACTGCAATTGCAGTGTCGCCTTTTTTGTATCAACCTCAAACCTCAAAGGACTGTTATGTCAAGAAGAAAACAAAACGCCTTACAAGTTGTCTCAAATAATGACTCGCCCGTAACCCTAGAGAAGAGCAAGCTATGCAAAGTAAAATACGAAGACCTAAAAAATATTCAACCAAAAACCTTTAATCAGAGACAATTTTTTGAACTTTATAATCAACAGTCCGCAGCAATATTACTTCACGGTGTAGCAGGAACAGGGAAAACATACATCGCGCTTTTTAAGGCACTAGAAGAGGCACTAGATCCAGAAACAGTATTTGAGCGAGTAGTAATAGTCCGCTCTGCTGTTCCGTCAAGAGAAATTGGTCACCTACCTGGAGATGAGAAAGAAAAGACAGAAGTTTATCAGTTACCTTATGTAGAAATCTGCGAGGATTTGTTTAATCACATCCAGCCATTTCAGCGATTGCAAGAACAAAAGTCAGTGAACTTTATGATCACCTCATTTGTTCGTGGTATCACTCTAGATAATTCCATCGTCATTGTCGATGAATGTCAAAATATGACGGATATGGAATTAAATTCAATTATGACCAGAATTGGCAGAAACTCAAAGATCATATTCTGCGGAGATTTCCGACAGACTGATCTATATAAAAAGACCGATATGTCTGGACTTCAAAAGTTCATCGCTATCGCCGAACTAATGCCTTCGTTCAAAACTGTAGAGTTTTCTGTTCATGATATAGTAAGGTCCAAATTGGTTAAAGAATATATTCTGGCCAGACTAGAATATGAGGAGAGATACGCATAAAAGACTTGACAAACTATGCGAATCATGTTATAAGAGTATATGTTTAAAACGATCTATGATTATACCGATTTTGCCCAAGATGAAACAAGAGAAGATGGTAGCAGAGTTTATGTCAATGCCTCAGGTGTTGGTTATCCCTCTGCTACCACCGTTCTCGGTGTTCTGAATAAAGATGGCATCAACAAGTGGCGTGAGCGCGTTGGTGAAGAAGAAGCCGACCGCATTTCTAAGCAGGCTTCTACTCGTGGTACTAAAATACACACACTTACCGAAGCATATCTAAAGAATGAAGAAGTCGATTTTGATAGCGTGAAAGCGTCCTTACTCGACAAGGAAATGTTTACTAAGTTTAAGTCAATTCTTGAACCTATCGATAACATTCACTGCCAAGAGCTGGCATTATACAGCGACTTCCTGCGTATGGCTGGTCGAGTTGACTGTATCGGAGAATACAATGGTATTCGCGCCGTAATCGACTTTAAGACTTCTAATCGGCCCAAGAAGAAGGAATATATCAGTTCCTACTTTATGCAGACCGCTGCATATGCAATTATGTATGAAGAACGAACTGGTATTCCTGTTCCCTTTCTCGTTATCTTGATTGCAGTGGATGGCGATGAGCCTCAGGTGTTCGTAGAAAAGCGCGACAACTGGGCCAAAAAACTTATCGAAACTCGTGATTTATTCGAAGCGAGCCGTAATAAATAGTTTGATGATAAAAGACCGCATACAGTTTACGGAATCCGCACTTGAGCATTTTCGTAATGTCTCCGTTTCGAACAACGCACTGGGTGTTCGCCTATCTCTTGCAGGTGGCGGCTGTGCTGGATTCAGCTACAAGTGGGATTTGGTAAAGAGTGCAGACGAACTCATAGAAGATGACTTTCCACAAGAGTATGATGATTGGACGTTCTGGTTAGATAGGCCATCTGAACTCTATCTTATTGGCAGTACCGTCAATAAGAAAGTTGATATTATTGGTAGCGTCATCGAAATACAAGCACCTCTCGCATCAAGTAGTTGCGGCTGCGGAGAAAGTATCAATTTTAATCTATAAAACGGTTGACTTCCAAAGCAAACTAGTATATAAATAAAATATCAGTTGATGACAATCAACAATAAAGGCGGAAAGACCGGGGTTCGACTCCCCGCACCTCCACCATCTACACAGTAGACCATGACGTGGCAAGGATCGCAACCCAGCTGAGTCATAGGTGACGATGTCCGACTTGGCTCGCTGTGTAGATGATGGGGGTGACCATGGAATTCGATTTTCGTGTAATAGGGCGGTTCGAGACTGATTGCTTGGCAAAGTGCCACTAAACGTAAATGCAAACGATAACGTTGCCTTTGCAGGATATGCGCTAGCCGCATAATCTCATTGGGTTTTTGATAGTTTTCCCTCGAAACAGAATAAAACTATCACATGTTCTGTATATACGATGAAATGAGTGAACTAAGAACCTATGAATGCTAAATAGTTGTATGACCCATTGTGCGACCTGACACCAGCAAGCACAGTGGGTCATTTTTTGTCTTCGGACAATCAGTGTGGGGAGTCACTGGTTAATACCCTCTCAAGTATAACAAAAAAATGGAAATAAGATGACTTCCTTTAATAAGAAGTTTTTCAAGTTTCTTTCGATTATTACACTATTAAGTTATAGTTTATATGGAATTAATTCATATGCTGAAACTGCCATCGAAAGAGAAGCAAGGGAATATTCCCTCGGCGTTGGAGAAGTAATCCAGGACATCAAAGAAGATGCTCAAGAACAACAACGTAAAGTAACACAACAAAGAATCCAGACACAAAATATTCGTCTGGCAAACAACAGAGAATTGAAGTGTCTCGCAGACAATATCTATTATGAGGCTGGTAACCAGTCTACTCAAGGCAAATTGGCCGTTGCTGCTGTCACTATCAATCGGGTAAATAGCCCCAAGTTTCCTAAATCCGTATGCTCCGTTGTATACCAGAGAACAAAACGTGTGTGTCAGTTCTCATGGGTGTGCGAAGGAAAGAAGAGTGTGCGCAGTGCGCAACAATACGCACAAGCCAAAAGAGTGGCTGAAAAGGTATTGTTCGATGGGGCTAATCATGGCGTATTAGGAAAAAATGTTCTATTCTACCATGCCGACTATGTAAGTCCAGGTTGGAATCTTCGTAGAGTAACTAAAATTGGTGATCATATATTTTATGCAGGATAAAGAATGGGTAAGAGAAGTAACTTTGAACATCGTAAGAATGATTTCTATCCGACTCCGTTGGATGCAGTAAAGCCTCTCTTACCCTTTCTTCCCTCGGAGTTTACCTTCGCTGAGCCTTGTGCTGGCGACGGTAGACTCTGTAGGCATATCGACACCTTAACAGACAGTAATGCCGTAGCTACTTTGGTTTCTGATATTGATCCTAAAGACCCGTCTATTGAAAAATATGATGCATTAACTGTTGACATTCCCGTAAATACCAGCTATATTATAACTAATCCGCCTTGGTCGCGATGGATACTACATCCATTGATTGATAGGTTTGCTAGTATTCGTCCGACGTGGCTTCTCTTTGATGCCGACTGGATGCATACTAAACAAGCAATACCCTATCTACAATATTGTAGTAAGGTCGTGGCCATCGGGAGAGTAAAGTGGATTGAAGATAGTAAGTTTACTGGCAAGGACAATTCTTGTTGGTATCTTTTTGATAAAAATGAAATGAGCGGAACACAATTTTATGGTCGAGGATTTTCAAGTGGTAGATGAAGTCAGCAACGAATTTCTGATTACGAAAAAGTTTAGAACTTCTACTGAGTTTTCTCAATTTATTGAGAAACAAGCATCAACAACAGGTCTACCGTGTATGGACTTGCTAGTTGATTATTGCGTGAAGAATGATATTGAGATGGAATCGGCATCGGTTCTATTGACAACTTCACTCAAAGAAAAGATTCGTGCGGAAGCAGAAGAACTAAATATGTTGAAGCGCAAGGATGGAAAGCTACCCTTCTAATGGACTCTTTCGAAGTTTATCGTGTCTACATGTCACTCAAACTTCATTTTACGTCTGATGATTACGATATCACAAAAACGAAATCGGGTGTCAGGTGTAAGAGAGAAACATTTCTTAAACGTAAGGATGTTCTATTGTTTCGCAAGTTGGCCAAACGATTTACCTTTACTGAGATGGTAGATTATTTCGTTGCTAACTTTGTCAATGGACATAATGGTTTATTTGATGCCGAAAGTGATAACGTATATCGGGACTGGAAGGCTAGAAAAGAGAAGTTGACATATCTGTTCACCCAAGATATTTCTACACTTATGTTAGAGGCTGAAAAAGCAAATGTTGATCCATTGATTAGTGATGGTCAACATCCCTTAGCATTAAAACTATACCTTGGTAAAAAAATTAGTCTTGAAACCCTAATTATTCTTGACAAATTGTTTAATTTCGTGTATAGTAATAATACTGTGTTAGCAAATGATTTTATATGGAAAGATGTATCTCGTTTGATAACAAAGTACCGCATCTTTGTCAAGTTTGATAAAGACAAATTCTCTCAACTATGGATCAAGGAGAAAGGCCAAGTGGTCTGTTAAATGAGTCATTCTAAGCGTAGAGACTTCGATTACGAACCTCGTGTCAAAGAAGTTCGTAAAGGTGTGGACAAATCCAGTAAGCACCGCAAAAACCTGTATAAATACTCTGGTAGTCAAGAAGAAGATTTCGATGACTACGATGATTATGATACACAACGCAAATATTAACGCAATATAACGCAATACAACGCAAAGTAAGGAATACAAATATGTCTTTTAATTCTCTCTCGGAACTCCGTAAGAACCGTGGCAACTTCGACTCACTTATGAAAGAAGTCGAAAAGATTGCAAATCCCACAAACGAAAAGCGCGGCGACGATGAACGCCTCTGGAAGCCTTCTGTAGATAAGGCTGGCAATGGCCAGGCTGTTCTTCGTTTTCTTCCTGCTCCTCCAGGTGAAGAACTTCCTTGGGTTCGTGTGTATGATCATGGCTTTCAAGGTCCGTCCGGAAAGTGGTATATCGAAAATTCGCTGACCACTATTAACAAGCCAGATCCTCTCGGTGAACTCAATTCAGAACTCTGGAATTCAGGTATCGAGGCCAACAAGGAAATTGCTCGTAAGCAGAAGCGCCGCTTGTCTTATATCTCTAACGTTCTTGTTGTTAAGGACCCATCGAACCCTGAGAACGAAGGTAAAGTCTTTCTCTATAAGTATGGTAAGAAGATTTTCGACAAGATCAAGGACGTAATGCAGCCTACCTTTGAAGATGAGAAGCCGGTTAATCCGTTCGACCTCTGGGAAGGTGCTAACTTTAAGCTCCGTATTCGTCAGGTAGAAGGCTATCGTAACTACGATAAGTCAGAATTTGATGGTAATACGCCACTTGATGAAAATGAGGATAAGCTAGAAGCAATCTGGAAGCAAACGCATTCACTTGCCGCTTTTCTTGATCCCTCAAACTTCAAGTCTTATGATGAACTCAAGACCAAGCTGAATACTGTTCTTGGTAGTGGTACTCGTGTGCCTACCGCAGAGAAGGTAAATCCGCTTGATGCAGAGGATGAACTCTTCGTTGAAACCAAGATGAAGACGGCTGCTAAGACAACCGAAGAAACTCCACCTTGGAATGATGAAAAGAGTGATGATAATATGAGTTACTTCGCAAGTCTTGCGGACGACTAAAAGAGAAAGGGGCGCTTAGAGCGCCCCTTTTTTATGCCATTGCTCGTTTTAGAGCAAATCTCATCCAACTACTCTCATCATCTCTAACATAAGTTTTAGTATTTGGTACCGGGGAGCTTTCGGATGCACCGCCACCTCCACCACCTTGATTGATTATTGTTGGAGGAGGAACATTCACTTTCATCTGGTCTTTAGCTTGTTCTGACCCTTTTTCTAAGATGCCGCTATCAGGATTTTGTCCTGACTGAACCTTAGTTTCTTCGCCTCCACCGCTCATATAATCATACGCGGTCTTTGCACCTACTGCCGCGAGCCCAAGTCCACCTGCCGCCATCATTAGAGGATTTCTTTTTACAAATCCGGCTGCTTTACTGAATATTCCACCACCTGGTTTGCCTTTAACTGCGGCCTGTTTTGGTTGTGCTGTTGCTTTTGGTGCTTGCCCACTTTGTGCGGCTTCTGCGGCACGTGTTTCTGGTGTGCCACCTAAGGCTCCCATATCTCTAGCAGCCAGTGCAGCATCTAATCCAACAGAAGCGGCTGTTCCAACACCAGGAATAGTTCCTGCCGCACCCGATGCCAATTCTAGGCCTGCACCTGTCCAGTCACCAGCCATTGCTCTCTGTGCAGCAAATACACCACCAGCAACAAGACCAACTCCTGGAATTTTCTTTAATAGCGATTTGCCAACTGCTTTCGCGCCTACTTTAGCTACACCCTTTGCAGCAACTTTTTCGCCAGCTTTAACTGCACTCTTTGCAGCAACTTTTTCGCCAGCTTTAACTGCACCCTTTTCACCCGCTTTAGTAGCAGCCTTTTCACCAGCTTTAGTGGCAGACTTTGGTGTATCTCCTGGTGTAGGAGCAAGTTCGGCTGCGGTCATTGCAGCGTTGCCGGCAATATTTGTTGTATTATTGGTAGTAGTATTTTCTACCAAGTTTTCACCACCATCATTATCATTACCGGCAATCATTGAACCCATGCCGATAGCACCGGCGCCCAATGCTAATGCACCGAGTAGACCTCTGCCTCTTCCCGGTGTTCTACCAGGAGAAACCGCAGGTGTTTTTCTAACAAATCTACCCTTGGCGTCTCTCGGTTGACTTCTAGCTCTTTCTGATCTAGACTGCTTACTGCCATCTGGCGCATTAGGAATATTTCCGCCACGATTTCTACGACTAGGTAAATCGATATCAATTGCTGGTCCGCCGCCACCTGGTCCACCATCTGAACCACCAGAACTCTCAAGCGATTGAGCAATCTTTTCTATCGTGTCTTTTATTACAGAGAATAATTCATTTGCTTCTTTGAATGTGTCAGATATTTCATCTAGCTTTTTTGTATTTTCTTGAATAGCATCTACAACTGGACTCTCTGACATTCCAGATGCATCTTCTTGAAGTTCGCTAGTTGGCTGTGATACATTAGATTCAATACCTGCTGCCACCGCTTCTGTGGTTGGCTTATCAGGTAAAATGACTGAAGCACTCTTTTTCTCATCATAATCTTTTTGAAGTTCTTGATTAATAGTATCTTTTGATACCGGTTTACCCTCTCTACGATATGATATATCTTTTTCAGAAGCAGGTGCTATTCCTCTATCGGCCAGTAGTTTCTTTTGTTCTGTAGTAAGATCAGTTAATTTTTCCGCTTCTTGGGCCAAGCCCATACTATCTCTAGCTTCGGCTCTTTTCTTTTTATCAGAAGTGAACAGGTCATATCTCATATCCCCAGGCTTTCCGGTGAAGACTCTTTTTGCACCTTCAAGCTGAGTTTTTACAAATCCTTTTGAAATTGCAGTACCCGTTGTCGTGTCTTTGCCACTAACGGCACGCTTCAAGCGATTTCTAAATGTGTCTTCTTTTCCTTTAAGACCCATATCATTTGCTTGAAAATATTGCTCTTTAGCTGCCTTTCCGGCATTCGCAAATCTAGTTGCGGCGTCTGTATTACCCGAAGCCTCTGCTACGCCTTGTCCTTTTTTAGCAAGCGCAAGTACCTCTTTGATACCTTTATTGAAACCTTCTAAGTTCTTCTCAGTTAACTTGCCAATTTCTTTGACAAGATCGGTCAGCATTTTACGTTCTTCGTCGCTATACTGTTCTAAGTCTTTGCTTATGTTTTCTGTGGCAGCGGATAAAATCTTAGCCGCTTTTTCGCCATCAACGGTTGCTACTGAAAAAGGATTTGTAGTTTCCTTAATCTTTTCTAATTGAGTTTCTTTTCCGACGCCCGAACCGGACGAACTTAATAGTTTTTTGATGTCTTTTGCTTGACCGATAACTTCATCCAGACGGTCGATAACAGGATCAGGCCCATTACCGGGGGTCTTCTGTAGTCTATCTGTTAGTCCTTGTAAATTACTGGCCATTGATTAAAAATCCTGTTGGTTCTTTTCTGCTTTTTTCTTCAAATGAGTCATCAACAATCCTATGTAAACTTCCCTTTCCCATGGCATCATATTTTCAAGTTCTGACAGACTATATTTGTGTTCTTGCATTAAAATAAAGTTTGTCTTATAATGATTCATCAAATTATCATGAGAAAGGGTTATTCGAAAAAATTTTCTACACCGTCTATTAATACCGTATTTTCTGTGTCACATTTCACGCAAGTATAATCAATTGTCTTTTCCAATCGAGGTGATGTCTGGAAAAACTCAACGATCTTCTCGAATTGTTGAGTAGAAAGACTATTAATAAACTTTTCGACTTCTTCTTTACCTTCTTCCGCCGCATCATAGATTTCGTCATTATCAAAAATCTTTTCTACACATGACATAACAAGATCGAATGCTGGGGTTTCATCATCCACCAAAATCTCTGCTTTTGGATACTTCATAAACACACCCACATTGTCTGAAAGCATTATCTTATTACTATGATTTTCAGGAAAATCTACAGTAAGAGAATTCAAATCTAATGTGGTTTCAGTCTTATGTCCGCATTCACCACAAATCAAAACGAAATCTGTGATATTGCCAATAGACTGCGAACGCAATTGAATAAAAGCATATTGTAGATCAAAAAACGGCAACTCTCTACCGTTTACATTTCCACCAGAACAAGAGGTCACAATGTCTTGCATCGCTTTTATCATTTCCTTTGGATCATTTGATTCTTGAGCCAAAATAAGTATCTTTTCTTCTTTCACAAGAAAGGGACGAAACTCAATTTCATTTGGTAAAGAATGTAACTTTACTCTGAAAGTTGGAGTAGTCATAATCGGCAACGGCATAATTTAGTCCTTCATTAATTAAACTGGTATTACAAACCATCTTTTATATGTAAACGTCACTGGCAATCTAACGGGCTGTGTATTGCTGTTAGACATCTGAATGGGTGCAATCGATCTGGGAAACACATCTTCTAATTCCCATTTAGCAACAACTTCATCTTTATTATTCAATGCAGTTACTATCATGCCTCCATAATATTTGTTTGGAAAAGCAATTTCTCTGGTTCTTTTACTGATAATTCCACGCATCCAATCTCCGAAAAAGTCTTTTGCTGCCCATGTCACATCAACTAAAAATGTAAAGGTGATTGAGTCTCCACCAAAATCAATTGCACTAGCACGTTGTTCATTTAAATTGTTGATTCTAACTGGTCTAGTTCCAAGGAGTATCCCTGGAATCATAGCATCTTCGACAAAAAGAGACAGATGATTTGCTGAACGACCTGCAGATGTTATGTGTGTGGCCATTTTTTGTCCACCCGGTACTCTTTTACCGTCGTCACCCATCAACTCTGCTGGTGGAATTATTTGTACCTCAAATCTATGCGAACGAGCAAAATCTCTTTTTCTCGTCTCCGCGCGGAAATTTGCCAAGCTATTATGTGCTTGTTGCATTAAATTTTGCTCCTAGTGTCTCTGAAAACTGATTCTTTAGTTGCACCAACAAACGCTTCAACTGGTAAGAATATCGCTGCTTTCCAATCAACAGGATTAATTTTCATGAATTGTGACCTTACATGTGTAGTCAAATAATGTTTGATGCAAGGTTTAATTTCAGCGGCTGTTTGTAGACTATTTAAAAGATTATACGACAAGCGCATTTTGCTGGTTGGTGTAAGCGTCTTGGAATCCGCAAAGTTCATTAATTCACCCAAAACTTTTGCTCTTAACATGTAAGGCAAATAGTGAACGTTAATACCATAGAAACCACCCTTAGCTGGCCCGAACGGCAATACCAAGGGAAAGGTATCATAGAAAGGAAGTTGGGCTTTTAACTTAGGATCATAAAAATACATATACATCGCGCCAATCTCTACTTTACTAGTGAGACTGCCGATATCAGATTGCATCACTGTGTTTCCAGAAACTCTTGCGCCAACTAAGCCCCTGACATTGCGCATATACCAGTCAATGGACTTCTGTCCATCTCCTACTTGCGCACGAAGTTTCTGAAAGGCGTTATTTGATGGCATTAACGACCCTGACCTCTATACTTCTTAAAATTGCGGCGCTTATGTTTGTTCATCGTGCTTAGTTTCACTCCCTTGCGGCGAGGTGCAAATACTGTCTTTGAATTTCCTGCTGCTTTAGCCATTGTATATTCTCCTTAGTCTATATTTATGCTTTAATTCCAAGTTCTTTCTCAGTTAATATCATAAATTCCCAACCATTATCTTCGCAAAATTCGGTTGCATACTTCCACTTGGCTTGATTTACACCCCAAGTCATAACTTCATTTAGAAATTGTTTGGTCTTTCTCGCGGGAATTTTCGGCTGCTGAACAAATTTAGCAGGCTTTATTTCAATTAAGTATTTTTTTACTTTACCGCTACTCTCTTGGACTTTCATATAAAAATCTACAAAGTATCGATGAACTCTATTATCTTTAGGTGAAATATAAGGAATAGCCAGTTCTTCTGAACCCCATTCTAATACACTTGGATTACTATCGCACCATTTCATAAACTTTAGCTCCCAGCTAGAACGATATATAATTCTACCAGGATCACCTATATACTTTTTAGGATTTTGTATTTTGTAGAGACCTTTCATAGTCTCCTTTGTGTATGTCATATAAATAGTCCAAACCAAGCTCAATAGGATATTTATTAGAAATGGCAGAACAAACAAGAGAGCCGGCAAGTCCAACGCAGTCCTCTTCTTCTCCTTCTCCTGAAGGAAGATTTAATAGAGACACTTCGGGTATGGTTAATCCATTCAGTGGAAGAAGTAAAGCCTCACGAACATTTTCATATCCGGAAAGTTTAAACGCAGAAGGAAGTGAACACACGCATTGGATAGCTTTTTATCCTCTTGTTAGAGAAGGCACAAGCGCGGCAAAAGCACTTGGTAGTAGAGGTACTATTTTTGAAACTTCAGGCCAACAAAGAGTCGATGCAGAACATGCAACAGCCGCCGGTGCTGCACTAGGTGGAAAACTTGCTGCCGAAACATTAGGTACTGCTGGTCTTGCAGGATTGAAGAGTATTATGGGCGCTAAAGGTGGGTTATCAAACTTCTTCAAATCTGGTGCGGTTGGAACAGCAGGTGTCACAGCGGCACTGGGTATAGCTGCCGGGGTGGCAGCTGGTGCGGCTCTTAATGGTATAGGCGCAAGAAGATTGATTATGGGATCTAAAGCAATCGTTTTAGGCATTCAAGATAAACTTAGCTACGGTTATTCGGCAAACTATGATGTTGCCGATATAGGAGGTTTTGTCGGCGCCGCGGCAACGGGAAACTTTAGTGGAGAAGCCTCACTAGGAGATGTCGGTACCGATGTTGGTGCATTAGCAGCCAGAAAATTAGCAAGTCTTGCCGGTGCAATTGGCGGAAATCAGGTTACAAACTTAAAAGAAGCTACATCAAAAACAGTAGAGAACCCGTATAAAGAGCAGTTGTTTAAAAATATGGGTTTCAGAAAATTTGGTTTTGAATATAAATTTGCACCCAGAACATATGAAGAAGGTTTAACAGTTTTTGGTAAATCGGAGGCCAGGGGTGGCGTCGGTGGTATTATTGGGACATTTCTTGAACATATGCATCCAGAACCTAGTAATGCTGGAGTATTTTTAATTTATCCGTCGGAGTTTTTAATTGTAATCTATCATAAGTCTGGCGCAGAAAACACCTGGGTCAGAAGAATATCAAATTGTGCCCTGACAGGAATGAATATCGATTATGGCGCAGATGGGTTCACCACTTTTCAAGGAACTAACGGTATGCCAACAGAAGCAACCATTAGACTCGAATTTACCGAACTCGAAACTCTTACAAACAAACGCTCAAAGCTGGGATATTAATTATGTCATATTTTAGCAATTTTCCATCGGATATACTTAAAATTGGAAATGAATATAAGTATGTCACGGATATTTTCAGACGAGTTTATACAAATACGTTTTCGACACACTATTCCGAACTAGAGACGGTAACTATTCCTGAAGGATATACGGTAGAGCAAGTCAGTGACTTATACTATGGCTCGCCTACATATCACTGGGTTATTATGATTTTAAATAATATCGTTGACATTAGAGAAGAATGGCCGAAGTCTACTACAGATTTGGTGGAATATTGTAAACTAAAATATGGCGGTCTAGAAGAATTATACGATGTTCATCACTATGAAAGCGATGACGGCATCACGGTACAATCTAGCTATGCGGAAAATAAAATTGCAATCACGAACATCGAATATGAAGAAATACTGAATGATGCTAAGAGAGAAGTCCAGATTTTAGAACCTAAGTATCTTAACTCATTCGTAACCAAATTCCAGACATTGATTTCAAGGTAATATAATGGTAGACTTTCTTAGTTTATTGGGTGCATCTAAGCCCAAGGGAGATCCTGAATATGAAGGTGATGGGGATCTCTTTTCAAATGAAGAAGACTTCGATGAGTCGGCTTTTGCTGATCTCAATCCTGCAATTCTGCAAAAAGCGGGTGATGTTATTTACAACGAGGTGTTGCTAGTTACTAACGGCGGCATTATTGATATTAGAGACTTCGTGGTCGAAATCAATATCTATGAAGATATGTTTTCTCCTTGTTTACATGGAAATGTGATTATCCGTGACACACAAAACTTGATAGAAAAGGTTCCTTTGATAGGAGACGAAATATTAACTCTGGATATTTCTACTCCTCAGTTAGCCCAGGCGCCCTACGACCCAACAAATAAAATACAAAAATCATTTGCTGTATATGCTATCAAGAATAGATTTTTGTCAAATGAAGACAAAGAACAATTGTATTCTCTGCACTTCATTTCGATGGAAGGTATGGTAGATAATATTTCATATTTGTGTCAGAAGTATGAAGGCACAACAGATGAAATAGCAGCAAAAGTTTTTGAGGATTCGTTCAAGGATATTCCTAGATACTTGAACGATAAAAACACAGCGGCGACTGCTCCCAAATCTGACTTTACTATCGGCGATACTCCACATACTTCTAAGGTTTCATTATTACCTCCTATGTGGACACCATTTCAAATAATGGGTTATCTATCAAAACGAGCATTGGGAACAAATGTTACCGAT
>Ga0255102_1000072_pt1 | contig 29411 bp, 30 predicted proteins | sample Law_Cont_RepA_0h_FD_188448 | JGI IMG/M metagenome (GOLD analysis project Ga0255102, IMG submission 188448) | Freshwater microbial communities from St. Lawrence River, New York, United States - Law_Cont_RepA_0h | ecosystem: Environmental > Aquatic > Freshwater > River | place: USA: New York... | reverse complement strand
TTAATAGCTTCAACATCAAAATTCATAATATATATTACTTATTTATAATAATATAATATTATAGTCATTTTTTTTAGATAAAAATAAAAAATATAAAAATATATAATATATAACCATTTATCCCCCTCCCTCAGCTCAGTCGCTCTTAGATAATATTAGAATTAGGGTTGGAAATCATTCGGCGTTGCGATATACTTGATCCATTCGCTCGGCTTGTATTTAGCAGATGATTTCAGGTTCAGCCAAAAGTCATACTTCCGTGCCTTTGCATACCGTTTGATATTCTGCGGAGTATTTGCGTAGATATTCTCAAAATCTTTGAAACAAATCCGCTGTTTAATAATCTTGAGATTCGCGATAATTTCTTCGCAACTAAGATTTTCAATGAGAGAATAGTTGCTATTAAAGAGTGTATAGAGCTCTCTTTCGTGAATCAGGGGCTCGTGAGCTACCCCGCCCTGGTTATTAACATCGTTCCTGATAATCTTTCTGCTGTCCGAAACGAGGTCCTTGTCTTTCGCAATTGCTTCAACAAGTTGAAGAGCCAGGATTTTGGGAAGGTCGGTATCCTTCAACTGTAGATTATTATTGATTTTCTTGAACAGTTCCAGTGTCATTTTCTTATTTTCCTTGTAGCAGTTGTCAATAGAATACATAATACAGAGAATCTCAATCGTATCTTCCATCTTTCCCTCTTCCAAAAGTTGGCGAATAACCTCTCTCCTATGCTGTCCATCAATCACAAAGAGTTTGTGAGCGCCGGTCGCCTCCTTATCATAGACAACGCTAATAATCCACGCTGGCGAAATATCCGCGTCATTGTCATTGTCCATAATATTGAAGTAATCATTGCCATTTTTAGAAATATACTGCTCTTTAAGCTCCTTAACTTTGTCGGTGTCAATTTCGCGGTTATAAATCCAATTTCCTACATATTGAATGAACTCCCTTGCAGTAATTTTGATAAACGCCTTGTTTCTACCAATATTATAGACTGTCTTACTCTTGATGTTAATGTTGAGAGCTGTAGTACCGTTGTCGGGGCTCTCATCATCTGAGTCAATATACTGGGCATTTTGATGATTCATTGTTGTCTGGCTTGGCTGTTAGGCTATGCTGTAATTATAAGGAGTATATAAGGGTATCAATTTTTATATTTTTGCAAACTTTTTAGAACTTTTTTATTCGCACAGAGCAATCGTTTGATATAGATAGTACGCCATTTGATAAAATAGGTACTCCATAACCTATCTTTAGTAACCATTATATTAGCTATATAAAAAATAATATATTTATTTATATCAATTTTGTTTTTTCTTTCCGGCTCCGACAGCTCCACCAGCTCCTTTGCCTTTGCTTTGACCGCCTCTACTGTATTTGCGTTTAGGCGCAGCACAACTTTTATTGTGTATTTTTGTTAATAAATCTCTGAGGGATATAGAAAGTTCGTAGCCATTATATTCATCTGAATCTCTAACTGGCAAAAGTCCTATTTTACGCCAGAAGGAAGACCCTCTGCTATTCTCGCTAGCATCAGTATCTATATATAGCATCATATTCTGATCTAATTTCACATAAGGACGAGACTTCCTATTATTATCTGTAAGTATATACATTTCTTGCATACTGTTCCAACTATAATATACAAAATCGTGAAAATTCTTCAATAAAATATTAGAGTATCCTCTTCTCTGGTAATTTTCATTAACTTCCACGTGTAGTTGAGGAGGATAACCACCCGAAGACATTCTTCCTGATTTTCCAAGTATTAGAGTAAACTCTCCAACGATTTCATCGTGATCTTTAATAATAGAAGATACCTTCCTGGATCTACTATTATAATACCAATCATATGTAATGTATTCTGCCATATATTTATAAGATCTCTATATACTTATTGCATATATATATATATTACATAGATTACATTAGATGTTTGCGAAATGTCAGAGAATATCTTGCTTCTTTTATTCTCTTTTCAACAGGGATTCCGTGTGAGAACTCTGCTTGAAAATTGCCCCCCATTTGAATAAGGCTATAAGGAGCCGTTGGGATATCAATAACCTTAGCCTTAGTTTTTTTATCACGAATCCGGAACTTGCGAACAGCTCCATAAGATATTGCTATAACTCCTGAATCTCCTAGAGTATTCTCGCTATCACTGTGATCTGAAATATAATTGGAACCGTCATTATACCTATTTACTAAAATGCCATTGTATTCGCTGTTATATTGGATATTAACAATAGCGAGCAAATCGCTCATATTTTCTTTAAGAGGCTTAGAGCTTGCGAGTTTTCCTGAATAATAATAGCCGGCGGATTCGTTAGAGAAAAATCCTACATCGCGCTGTTGGCTAACAGTTTTACCCATAAATTGAATAGATGGCTTGATATCAAGACAATCCCTGACATCTTCAATGCATCTGTCAATTAAATCCTTGTGTTTTTCGTATGATGAAATATTTAAAAAAGAGTTCTCGGTTTTTACAAGACATACCGCCATCGCTTAATTACATTCTAATACAATACAACCTCATCATTTTTTACAACTTGTAGGGGAGACCGCCCCCAACGCGGTTTTAGAAGAGGCTACCGATAGGCTATTGTGATAACTTAAAAAGAAACCAGATTTTTATAAAAAAATGAAAATTATAATTTGAGTACATCTTTCTGTTTTTTCAAAAATTTCAAAAGTTTTTTAGAAATTACAAAATAAATAAAGAGATGTACTCAAATTTTAAAATCAAAAAATAAAGATTTTCTGGTGTCTCTATAAGTGCTATGTTAATCTAAGTATTTTTATAATGAGGGAGAAACCTCCCCCAACACAGTATTAGAATAGCCTCTCAATAGCCTCTCAATAGCCTCTCAATAGCCTCTCAATAGCCTCTCAATAGCCTCTCAATAGCCTCTCAATAGCCTCTCAATAGCCTCTTCTAATACTGCGTTGGGTGCGGGTTCCCCCACATAAAACCGCGTTGGGTGCGGGTTCCCCCACATAAAACCGCGTTGGGGGCGGTCTCCCCCATATAATACCGCGTTGGGGGCGGTCTCCCCCACATAAAACCGCGTTTAGGGCGGTCTCCCCCATAGGCATTTACGGCATCTACACACTTTATCACATTCTTTGTTAATTGATAGAGGAAGGGCATTCATACAGCACAAAAGAAGTGTTATGATAGAGATGATGCTTGCGATTACACCTAATATATTTAAGATATGGATAAATATAATCGTTGTGTATAGCTGGGTGTAGTTAGTAATCTTTTTAATTCTTATTTTTATATACAGCAAAAAATAAAAATTGATATAAATTAATTGAGATTGAGAATAACTATAACAGCCTATTATGTTATTTAGAAATAGCAATATTGAGAACATTCCGGTAATCCGGAACCTTTGTAATAATATTATGGATGATTTCAAAAAAACTACTCCGTGCGACGAGTGTAATACACTGCGCTTTTTCGTATATGATTATATTGATAGAATGAGCAATATAGAAAAAGATAATATTATGAAATCCTTCAATATTATTGAGCTTGACCATTATAATAGAAATATTCTTGAAAAAATTAATAATAAGTATGACGGCGATCCTCTTGTAGTAATCTGCTATGATATCCTTGATATTTAGGACATACAAGGGATATCATATCTTTATGATATCTTTGGGTATCTCTTTGGGTATCTCAGCGGGGCATATTACATAATGGTGCATTTTCTGGAAGTCGTACTGGCATTCCTATCATCTTTTTCTATTTTTTCAGTTATTATAGTGATTTCTTCAAATACTTCTTTAATGTCTGGTCTCATTTCAGGACAAGTATCCCACATCCGCACAATTAATCTTTTCAAATCAATATTATCGGGAACATCGCCAATATTAGGACGGAATCCCTCTTTAATCAAGTGAATAATATGCGGATTTTTATCTATTTCATTAAAAGGCCTCTTTCCTGTTGCAATAAACCAGAAATTTAGGGCAAGAGAATAGATATCAATCATCAGATTGTAATCTTCGCCATTATTAAATAATATTTCAGGCGCCATATATCTTAGCGTGCCTGTACAGCCACTCATTTTATATATATCGTGTTTTTTTTTAATCGTCCGCGACAATCCAAAATCGGTGAGTTTAATATGCAAATCATCGTCCAATAAAATATTAGATGGTTTAATATCGCGGTGCATTATTGGATAATAGCAATTGTGGAGAAAATAGATAGCCTGTGTAAGCTCCATAATCCAGCGATACATATATTTAGGAGAAGGCTTCCATAGCTTAGAATATTTATGGGACATTTTGCTATAATAGCTATCTAATGAACCGTTTGGCATATACTCGTATAATAGCATTAGCGGCTCATTCAATGTACAGGCTCCCAAAAATAGCACAAGGCGCGGATGTCTTAAATGCGATATGACAGATATTTCATTTATCAAATCCTCGTATTCTATATTATTATCATTATGTCGCAGATATTTAACCACACATTCGCTACCACGCCATTTAACCTTCTTAATAATTCCATTAGAACCTTCTGCTAACTTCTCATATATTTTAATTTCTTCTCTACGCAATTCCCACCATTCGGCACGACCCCTAAGATTAAAAGGAACCATTTCAAGATAAAGAGAGGAGGCTGCTGAAACCATAGAATGACCCGAATGCGAGGATTGCGAAATATCCGAATCAACATTATCATCTGTAATAATTGTCATACTCGCGATACTATTATAATTACTAATTTCTATTAGAAATATATCATTTTTTATATATTGTATATCTTATAAATAATCTGCTGAACGGCTTAAATCGGCTTTTGGAACTTCTACGACATTATAGGGGTCTTTGTTAAACATAGGAGATTTAAAAGTAATCTGTTGCGGAATATTGTAAATATCGCGCAATCTATCGCCTACTATGATATCATCTGTTATAGGAACCTTTACATCATTATTATTATCTGTAGGTTTCATATAAAACTCGGAAATATGTCTGTCCTTTTGTCTCGCAAAGAGCTTCCAGTTATTATTGCCTGTATCCTTATCATCAGAGTTATTTGTAACATATCCTACAAGACGATAAGTATCACCCACATCATTTGTCCGAATATACATATTTCTGTTCGCAATATTATTAGCAAGTTCTGCGTGTGTTTTGTTATCTGAGCGATTTAGCGGAGGATACAAAGGATCATTTAAAACCTTTCTATCGCGAACAACTGTTTCATCTCTCTCGGCCTGCTTATTGTGTTTTGCTTTATCCAATAGAACATTATAATCATCAATTGATAAACATACCTTATTGTTTGCTTCGGGGACTGACGCTGGCTTAGCTGTGGCTTCGGATACTTTGGAATCTGACGATGAGAAAATAATATATATTATGAGTGATATGATGATTAGGAGGAATACTATTATAACTGCTGTAATTTCATAAAACATTTTTGTACCTTTGTTTTAATTATATAAATAGATAAATATATATGAAATCAAAAATCCGAAATTAAAAAATCATATAAAAAGAAGGCGCTATATATAGATAGCTAAGGGCAACAAACAAACACTATACAACAACACGATGTCGAAAAGATACAGCAAGAAATCACACTTTGATGAATTGAGAAAAAATGAGCAGACATCTAGGGCTGGATTTGGATGGGAAGAAGGAGAGGAAGAGAGGCTTCTTGCTATGCGAACAGAAAAATCTTCATATGAAGATATTGCTGCAGAACTTAAAAGAACTTCGCGAAGCATTCAGACACGCATTTATCAATATATCTGCCGTCTTGTAGAGCACGAGAACGCCGACGAAGCCGAGCTAATTGCCAAATACGATGTTAATCCCGATGACCTAAAAGATTTCAAAGTTAAACGTGATGAATACTTTACTAAAGTAAGTGCTAGAAAACGCCCGAATCGTTATAACAAGGACGAATCAAAGCCTTATATTCAACCCGAATCTCGTAATATCAATAATGATATTCGCAATGAACTAAATGTTCTTCGCCAGGAAGTTCGCGATCTTCGCCGCGAAGTTCGTGATATCCGCGACCGCATCTAAATGATTCTAATGAATATTCAACAAGTTCATTAGAATAGAGATTGCGCTGATGAGGGAATCTATTTTGCCTAAATCATAATTAATAAATCCGCTATCGGTATTTTTTGAATTATCATTATTTTTATCCAATTCTATAGTTATAGTATCGTTCTTCGTAGATATCTGAATATATTTAACAGTTGAGACATCAATCTTAATATTTGCCAGACTAATACTCTTAGCAATATACTGGTCATTATTGATTATCGTATTATTATTGATGTTAAAATAGATATCATCAGCAATTCCCTTGATATATCTTGTGTCTCCACCAGCGCCCGCGACACCTACGGCACCTACGGATTCCTTTGTCTGTTCGGTCATATTATTAAATATTTTGTTATAGTTGATGGTTCTCTTAAACTTTCTGAGCGTAACTAAATAATTGCCATATAAATATTTTTCGTTTTCATTAGCAAACTTGCGATGATAAGCATTACCCTTTTTAACAATATTCTTTTTACGAGTATTAGAGGAACTCGGAGAACTAGGAGAGCCCTGCGAACCTTGCGAGCTCATAGATACGAAGGAATTGATATAACAATCGGCGACAGCGACGATGGCCGATAGTAAAACCAGCAATACTGAGATATATCTAATTGTTATAGCTCTATTCATTGTTCGGGTTATTATATAAACAAATAAATATACTAATCAATTTTTATTACAAAAATATATATAAAAATTGATAAACCTTATATATTAGTTGTCATTAATACCAAATATTACTTATGGACGATGAAATGTGGGAATTATTTAGGGAAATAAAAAACGAAGAGGACAAACAGAATAAAATAAGTAATGGTATTGATGACAATCAAGCCGGTGAGGATATAATTAAATGCGAATGTGGTTCTACGGATTATCTTATAGAAGATAATATGCATATTTGTAAAAAGTGTAGCTCAATCATCTCTAAGGTTATTGAGAATACTGCTGAATGGAGATATTACGGAAACGAAGACAATCGCGATGGCGACCCTTCGCGTTGTGGAATGCCTACGAATAATCTGCTTCCAAAATCTTCCATAGGCTCTATGATAGGTAGCGGATACAAGGATAATATAGATATGCGTATAATTCGCAAGTTCCAAATGTGGAATAGTATGCCCTATGATGAAAGGACATTATGGAATGTCTTTGATAAAATGACGGCGAATACTATTAACAACGGAATACCCCAGAAAGTCATAGATGACGCCAAGAACCTCTATAAGCAAGCGTCCGAAAAGAAAATATCCCGCGGCGATAATAAAGAAGGCCTGATAGCATCTTGTATATATCACGCCTGTTTAATTAACAAAATCCCTAAAAGTTCCAAAGATATTGCTGCGATGTTTAACATATCTCACGTCACATTAAATAAAGGCAATACGCGATTCCAAACGCTATTACAGCTCAACGTATCTTCGCCAAATCCTATTGATTTCATATCGCAATATGGCAACAATCTAAATATGTCTATAAATGATATTAACAAATGCAAGGAGCTCGTAAAACTGATAGAAGAAAATGAGATAATGAATGATAACTCACCTACTTCATCGGCTGCGGGCATCTTGTATTACTATTCAACCGTCAAAGGCCTCGGATACTCTAAAAAGAACTTCGCGAAGGCCTGTAATGTATCAGAAGTAACAATAATAAAATGCTATAAACTAATAAACATATACAACACCTTCATCACAACCCACAAAAGCAACATATTCGCCTAATCCCGCGCCCGCCCTCGCACACCCTCCGTCGTCCGCCCTCATCTCCTCTCGGGCTATAATATTTATTATAGCAATTTAATAGAATAGATATGAATTACTATACATATTTAGCATTCGTTATACCATTCCTGATAGCAATATCATTCTTTTCTGTATATGTCGCAAATGTATTGTATATTTTTGCTTTGGATAACAAAGCTAATGTAAATATAATGTCGCTAATAGTATCGTTGGCGCCTGTTATAACATTAATAGCCTCTTTCTTGATATTTCAAGAGATTTTACCCATCAAGGTATTAATAGGCTTCTTCATAATATTTATAGGCCTATTATTTATCTTTTTGCCTTTCTAATCTACACTACGCTCTTTATTTTTTCACTGAATATCTCAGAATCTCTCATATATATTCGTAAATATTAGATGATATATAATCCTTTTATATTGTAAATGCTATGACAAAAGATGATTTATTTACATCTATATGTAATGGAGATATACAGAACAGCATATTATTGAGTACTCAAATGATAATTATAGACGAATCATTTGATGTATTGGAATTGATTTATATTGATGTGTGTTCCTATATAGGAACCTTTGTATATATTACAGATATCGGGAAACTCGCAGATATCTATGAAGATATAGCGAATATGATAGATACTGATAAGATAGTTATTAAAAATATCTATATCATTATAACGAAGCTATGTATTTTGTGCGATATTTACAATAAACATCCCGTAGCTAAATGCGGTAATATGTCAATAGCTCTGCTAAAAAACAAAATAGCTCATATATTAAATGAGAATGATATGAAATTGTCGCAGAATGGTATAATGCGTTTTGATGGCATTCTGCCTCCTCATAATCACGAGAATTATAGTACGGCTCTTGGGATTATCGCGATTATCATAAAAACTATTAAAACTACCGACGATTTATCGTGCGATGATATAGACAAACTCGTAGAAATATCTAATAATCTGCGATTATTCATAGATTATATATTGCGTAAAAAAATAAAGATAGAAACGAAGTTTTATAGCACCGACGACGATATATCTTGGTTTATCTGGGGAGTATATAGTATTCTGTACAAGGACAAGGTATTTGAGAATGCTTTTAAATTATACAATCACGAATATAAAAAGAAGTATAAAATTAAAAGACAAGGACTATTATATTCTCTTGGATTACTATGTATCTACATACATAAACAAGATATATCAAAAGGCTGGACGAGTAAAGAGCGGAATGTCATAGACAAAATAGACGAGATTTCAATCAAATTGTATAACGAGATACGCCGAGATATAATCAGCAAAAACCCTGAGCTTTCTGAGAAAACCAATAAACATACGAGAGAGGAAAAAATAAAAGAGAATGATGGTTTGAATTTTATGTTTAATTATGTCCCCGAGATAGATAGCAATAACGCCGATAAACAGGAAGTGCGAGAAAACAAAACGAATTACGCTGAAATACCTCGTGTTATAGAAACATAGCCTCGCAGCTATAGCGGCTCTCCATACAAGACAAGACTAGACTAATCTTAGAGAATTGTATTTTTTAATTATATCTTGTTTTGATATGCTGAGAGGACCTACGTTATTCTCTTTATTAAACCTGATGCTATTTAATTTTCCAAGCAATTCGCCTATGTCCCCTGCTGCCAAATTTATTTTAATGAACCAGTTCGTATTAGTGTTATCGCTTTCTTGGCACAATTTAACGAATCCTATTTTGGAACCGACGCGTCTTATAGATATATCAGAGTTCTCTTTTTTATCAAAAGAATACCACGAAGCCGGAGTAATTTTACCGATAACTCTTCGCACCCTATTCTTCTTTATCCATATTTGAAAAACTGTTTTTATATTTTTAGGGATGCCAAAGTGCGTGAAAGAATTTGGAGCAAGGACTGTTTGAAATACAAGATGATAATTGGGAGGAAATGATTTTTGTAAGCTCGCCTTCTTGAAACTTACAGGTAATATAAAGGATACGCTTTTTGCCATTAGAATATTTGTGGCGTGCTTGATGAATGCTATAGCCTTTGAAGATTTATTGCCAAAAGGAGGATTGCCTATGATATGACATCCAACACCACCGACGATGCCTGAATTACAATCTTTAAAGCTCAAATCTAAGAAATCCTTCTTAATTATCTCTTCATTTTCGGGTTTAATATCATAAAACCTGTGATTATTTGAGAGTTTTTTAATAATATTTATGAATGCTCCGTTGCCGGCACTTGGCTCTATTATTAGCTCTTTTTTATCAATATCAAGATGTGTTTTAATCGCATCATAGCATACACCTACAATATCTTTGTTTGTATAGAACTTATCAAGATTAATATGTTTCCCTGTCATCTTTTATATATCTACTATACTATTATCTATTATCTATTATCTATTATCTATTATCTATTATCTATTGATAAAATATATAAAGTTATTTTAATATTAATATATCAAGGGTATTAAGCAGAGACAAGTGTCTATGGATATATGCGAAAATAATTATTTCTCTTCAATAAATACTTATGAGAAGGCATATATATTGGGGTTAATTATATTTAATATTAAAGATAATTGTTATGATAAGATTATTGTAGAAATCAATTTTAATAAAGAAAAAATAAATAATTACGGCTATTATAAAAATATTGATAAAATTATTGAGATTTTCAAAAAGCTCGGTGAGGTACATTTCAATTGTGATACAAATACGATTAAGCTTACCATCACATCTCTCAATATCATTAAAGATATCTTTGTTAAACACTTGGATCTATATCTAGTTAATACAAAACACTACGACTTATCATTGTATATGAATACAATTTATAATGCTGATAAAAACTTATTGAATAATTTTGTTAAAGCATACATTGAAAAGAATGGGGAAATTGTTAATAATTGTCTCTATATTAAGATATACAATTTCAATACATTGAAAAAGATAACTGAAATCTATAAAACACCTCATAAAGTCCTAAAAGAAGAATGTAAAGCTAAGAAAACAGGAGATGAATTATATGTATTAGAGTATAAAAACTCAAATATTGTAGATTTTATGGGACAAATATATATCAATGGAACTGATATGGACGAGCTTTTTACTAATAGCGAATTATATAATTTTTTAAGCAATCCGGTTGACGCAAAAGAGTTAAATCCTGTGTTAAAAATCTATAAGGTTGATACAGATGCCGTTGTTCCATCAAAAAATAATTATTCAGATGCTGGATTAGATTTGACGATAATAAAAGAATATAAGAGATTAAATAGCGATACAGTACTGTATGATACAGGCATTAAATTAGAAATACCAAACGGGTATTATGTTGAAATTGTTCCCAGAAGTTCAATAAGTCGTTCTGGATACATATTAGCAAATAGTGTAGGAATCATAGACCAGGGATACACAGGTAATTTATATGTTGCTTTGAGAAAAATAAATAATGACTGTGATGATTTGATAATGCCTTATAAATGCTGTCAAATTATTATGAAAAAACAAATATATCCTAAAATTGTTATAGAAAATTTAGTAAGCAAGGATGTTGAATTACAAACCGATAATTATGCGACTACATCACGAGGCTCAGGTGGTTTTGGTAGCACAGATATGAAAGTAAGAATACAGGATAATTTATGAATCAAATACATATTATCTTAAGTAATAGGTATATAAAAACAATTAGCATTATGATGTGATTTATTAATATATAATTATTGTCATAGATTCCATTAATATTATAATAATCAATATATCTGAACCAGAGGTTTCTAATGTATTGATTATTACAGATGTTGATAATAATGAGAATACAATTCTGCAACTCGTCGGTTATAAATAACATTTAATTATTAAATTATAAGTCAATAAAATCAATTTTTATTTATATAGATTAATAATTTTATTGTGTATTTCTTCATATAGCTCAAGCGTATAATTGGCGAAGAAAACATTTTTAGAGTAGGCTTCGTTACATATGAATATGTTGCTGTATAGGTTTTTAATTTTTTCCCTAACAATTATGTTGTTGATTCCTATATTCCATAAATATAACGAGGTTTTTTTGATAGGATATACGATATTCAAATTGTTAATCAAGTGATTCTGTATATTGTGTTCATTTATTATGTTGTTATCATTATAGATATTATTGCAATCTATATTATATTTGCTGACACTATTTAATATTCGCCGATTATCCTTGCTAATAAACTTGAATCTCAGCAGATTGTCTTTTGACAAGTTTAAAATGAGAGCCTTCGCCACAGGAATCGTACAATATTTCGCAAAGACTGTTATATTATTATCGGTTTCAATAGTTATATCGCGCACATCTGTATTAAACTTGATAATCACATTTTTACTGTATAAATATTCCAACATCTTGTTTATGATAACATTGCAATCCTCCTCTACTATGAAAAACTCGTTATTGCTATTAATTTCGCTGCTAAACATAGATATCCCATATAAGGCCGAGATATTACAATAGATGTTGTCGTATTTATTAATATTTTTTTTGAGATAGCTGTAATCACTCTGTGATAGCAGGGTATAACAGAGCTTATCAAATGTCTGCATATACAGAAATTTTGAAGGAATATGCTTGGCTTTTTGTAGGACGCTATTGATAATATACAAGAGCTTTTCATTAAAACAGAGATTATAGCTGCTGTATTTAATAGACAGGCGATTTAGCAATTGTATATAATGCGCGTGCTGTTTATTGAATATCTTGTAATTTATGATTTCCTCGCAACAAGAGCTATTCCTTTCAACTATAATAACATCCAGGCCATTATCAATGCATTTCATAGCAGAATATAATCCAGAGAAATTACAACCGATGATTATTATATTATTCATATTGTTTAGTAATTGTTAATAATTATAATATTTTATATTTTATATATATAATAAAACTCCCGAAGTTCGCGTATCATATAATATAATAAAAAAATATATATAAAATAACGGTGTATAAATATTTATAAATGCTATGGGAGCTAAATCTTCAAGACAATATACATACCAACAATATTATGAGGCGATGAAGAAGAGCGGGCAAGCGGCTAATATAGATTTAAAAAATATTAATATGGACACGATAGACCCTTATGAAGTTTTCAATATATCCAAAAACTTCACTTGGAATGAGCTTAAAGAAACATATAAAAAGCTGGCAATAAGCGCACACCCCGATAAGCCAGGAGGCAACAAAGATATATTTAATATAATTACATATTGCTTTGAAAAATTGGCTCTGGAATACAAAAAACGCGAAAGCGACTTATCACATATGGAGTTAAAAAAACAGTCCAGCGAATTCTTTGACAAGATAGTTAACAACAAGATGCCTCATCCAAGCATTGTCAATATGAACGGACGCGACGGACGCGACGGCGACGCCGAGCTATTTTCGCAAAAGTTCAATAGAAACTTTGAGAAATGCAAAGTATATGATGACGAGACTGAGTTCGGCTATGGGAAAAATATGGATGAATCATCAAAAGTCCGTGAGGATATTAAAATAGATAAGGTTATTAAAAAAAATAAGATAGATAACAAGAGTTTCAATGATATCTTTAATAGCAAAGTGCCTATTAATAAACAATTAGTTAAATATAGAGAGCCTGAGCCTCTATTGCTGGCAAAAAGTCTCCAATTTACTGAATTAGGAAACAAAAGACCCGACGATTATAGTAGCAGTAGCGTAAAGAAAACGAACTCTCTATCATATTCTGATTATATGAAAGCCCACGAAGGGACGCGATTAGTAGATACATCTATTATAAAAGATATGAAGGAATTCAAGAATGTAGAGGAATACGAAGTATATCGCGATAGTAAGGTAAAAGTTGAGCTCAGTGCTAAAGAGCTTAAACAACAGGAACTCAAAAAACTGCGTGAAGAAAAGGAAGAGCAGATGCGATTAGAAAGATTAAATAAATACGACAGAAACATAGAACTATCCTATGAAAAGGCAAATCGTCTCTTTATTCGATAACGCTTGAGATATCTAATAAATTAAAAAGAAATTAAAAATAAAATAAAAAATGATATAATAAATATGACTGACATCATATTATGACAGAAGAGGTTCGCGATGCGGGGCTTGATAAGTTCTATACAATTCCGACAATATCTGAGAAATGTTTAGAAAGAATTGGTACCATTTATAAGTGGGATGAATGGGGGTTGGTAATAGAACCGAGCGCAGGTAATGGAAGTTTCCTTACTAGAATCCCGACAGCCAAGAAGATTGGAATTGATATTTCTCCAGAACACGATGATATTATTAAACAGGACTTTCTCACATACAATCCAGCAAGCTATGCAAGCTGCGCAACAGGCGACTCAGGCGACTCTGGCAAGATTCTTGTTGTCGGTAATCCTCCATTTGGCAGAGTAAGTTCTCTTGCTATCAAGTTCTTCAATCACGCATCAAAATGGGCTGATGTAATTGCTTTCATTATTCCGCGAACATTTCGCCGAGTAAGTGTTCATAATAAGCTAAATGCGAGTTTTCACCTAATATTTGACGAAGAAATTCCGATGAAACCGTGCTCTTTTAACCCTCCTATGATGGCTAAATGCTGTTTCCAAATCTGGGAGAAAAGAGATACCGAGCGTCCTATTATAGAACTTTCTACAAAACACGATGACTGGGACTTTTTAGGGTTCGGTCCAAAAGATGCAAAAGGACAACCGACGCCTCCAGAAGGAGCAGACTTTGCAATGCGTGCTTATGGTGGAAAATGTGGTGAAATTATTGATACGGGTCTTGAAATGCTAAGGCCTAAAAGTTGGCATTGGATTAAATCAAAAATAAATAAAAATACACTGGTTGAACGATTTAACGCTCTTGATTATACTCTAAGTCTTGATACTGCACGACAGAACTCTATTGGAAGAGGAGAACTTGTTAGGGCATATAGCGAAATGTATGATTAAATGATTAAAGCTCTGATTCGGGAACTCTAAACTTCAATAAAGCATTCCAGCATTCATCATTGATAGTTGGGCGAATAGCATACTCTTTTATGGATAATTCATCATTTATAGAATCATCAGAAATAATACCGTGTTCATTTATAGTTCCGTGCGCATAACCACCATAAGAAACTACCAAATTTTTAATATCCGATTTTGGGACTTTGAAAATATACAGCTCGCCCTCTGTTTTTACATTTTCAAGAGATAGATGATATGCTGTAAGTATATAAGTATCACAGTCGTGTGAAGGTCTAATTTGTACGAAATTGAATTTTTTATGTGTAGCTCCTCCGAGCGATACTTTAACTTCTGAGTTCTTTCCTTCCTTTGAGCAGTCTCCGGTACAATCCTTTGCATTATTTTTGCTATAGTTAAACTTCATCCTAATGAACTTTTCAAGTAAAGGCCCATATTGCTGCGCTGATACACCACAAATGACACAGTATGTATTTGCTTCTTTTAGAGTAGCAAAGTTCATAATCTGGTCTTCGTGTCTAACCTTTGAAATAGCCAAATGCTCTTCCAGCCTCTTTACACGCTCTGATTTATCCATCTGCGGTAATATAGGCATATCTATTTTAACTTGCGGTCTTACATTTATATCTGTTTCATATCCTGAAATTAAAGCAGTGCCTAATCCAATACCTGATTTAGAACAGGTAAGCTTATTATGCCCGGTTTGCTTACATATAGAGCACTTCTTCATATATAATATTTCCTTATTTTTGTTAGATTTAAGCGCACTGTTTTGTATTGCTAATTTCAAGCGTAAAAGATTCGTTGGTCTAATATATAAGCTATTATATAGCAGTATCATTTTTTAATCAGTTTTTAATTTTATTAGAACAAAATAATATTAAGGATTATAGAAAAATAAAGTCTATTCTAGTGCCTTAAAAACTGTTGTCCGGCTATTCCAATATTTAGAGGGACTGAAAGTATCTGAAAGTGTCTGAAAATAGTTAATATTATTTATTGTAATAAAAATTGATATAATTTATATAATGATATAATATTACAATATATTATCAAGAACTAAAAATGTCTAAAATTAGCTGCTTCACCTGTGAAAAATGCGGCAAAGAGTTTAATAGTAAATCTCATTATACTCAACATCAAAAAAGAAAAACGCCTTGTATTGTTGATAGTAAAATTAAAGAAATGATTGATAAGTCAGTTGAAGAAAAATTAACTAAATTAAGTGCATCTTTATATCCGCCAATAGATAATCCAGCAGTAATAATTCAACCTATAAAAAAAATAACAATTGATACGGCAACCTTTGATGAAATTAAAAAATATTATGACGGAACATTAAATATTGATAAAAGCACATATAAATCAAGCAACGATGAACCGACGCCCATTGATTGTATAAGCGAAATGATAAGTAAAATTCCCGAAGAGTTGTGGCGCAAAAGTGATTTGTCAATACTAGATCCTTGTTGCGGTAATGGAAATTTCAGCGTTCCTATAATATTTGAATTGTTAAAGTATCACGATAAACGGACAATATTAGAAAAAATGTTAGAATATAATGATATTAATGAAAGTAGATTAGAAAATGTGCGTAGCATATTTTGCAGTGAAAAATACAATTTACAAATAACTAGCCACGATTTTATAGCGCACAATAGTGATAAAAAATATGATTTAATTGTTGCTAACCCGCCATACGCAAAATTATTAGAAAACGGCAAAAGAGCGTCAAAAAATCACAACTTAATTAAAGATTTTATAGAAAAAGCGTTATCGCAACTAAAGCCAAACGGTTATTTATTATTTATTACTCCCGACAACTGGATGTCTTACGCGGATAGAAATGTATTAATTGAAATAATTACATCATTACAAATAATCCATTTAGATATACATACGGCAAAAAAATATTTCAAAAAAATTGGTTCTAGTTTTACTTGGTATATAATTCAAAATTGCGCCTTCTATAAAAATATTAATGTTTCTGGGATATGGAAGAAAAGAGAATATGTTAGTTCAGTAATATCAAAACAACGCAAATACATTCCATTATTATATAATGATATGGTTCAAAATATATTATCAAAAACTATAGATAATACAGCTCTGCCAAAATTTGATGTTAAAACAAGTAGTGATTTACATAAATATACAAAGGCAGAATTTATTCGCGAAGAAAAAACAGAAGAGTTTAAATACAAATTAATTCATACACCAAGTCAAACGGTATATTCTTCAAGACCGCATAAATTTCAAGAAGGATTTAAAGTATTTATATCAACGACGGATAAATATAGAGTGTTTATTGATAATTGCGGAATGACACAATCAATCGTGTTTATAATATGCAAGGACGAAGAACAAGCAGAAAAATACTTAAATATATTACAACACCCGCTGTATATCTTTATAAATAATATATGCCGATGGGGAAACTTTAATAATATTAGAATATTACAAAGCTTTCCCATACCATATATGGAATATTCGGGAAATAATCAAGAACTATATGATTATTTTAATATTACAAAAGAAGAGGCTGAATATATGTGTGCAAATCTTTAGAAAATTATTCCTTGTAATTTGGATCGCAATTGTCGCTTAATATTGGATATTCTTTATAATTTTTTTTATAATCTTCCAAAAATGTGCTTTCGTAAGCGTGGTATGTTTGTAATGTTATTTTTGTTTCCTTACCAAATATTTCAATAGTAATTTCGGTTTTTGGCAATTCATATCCATACATTTGAATTTTACAACCTAATTTCAAGTAAAACTCAAATGTGTTATAAATAAACCCATTAGTTTTAGAGCAATCACCGGATTTTCCTCGTTCTTCTATATGATGACCGCAAAGATAAGACCCTACCCTTCCTTTAAGCCCTGTTCTAGTCCCGCCAATTTTACAAATCATACCATTTATAACAAGCAGATACAACCACTCTGTTTTTTTGTTGAAATCTTCTATTGAAATAGTAGGGATAAATTGAATCACCGTACTTCTTTTCTTATTACCTTCATTTTTTCCAGATGTAAATAATTCATTATCCAAAACTATATCTGCGATTGGAATAAAATGATCTTTCCTATTATATTCCTCAAATGGAATTGTTTTATCAATTGGGATTAATTTAATCCATTTTTTTATTACCGAACTCTCATATAGTTCATTTATATTTTCTAATCCAGAAATATCATTATCGTGGGTCTTTTTACTCATCTTGTTATCCATATAATAAGCCCTTATTTTCAAATTTTTATATCAATTTTTAACCTTATTAGAACAAAAAGATGCGCATTCCATATTCTCAATAACTACTAAGAATCTTCTCTATATATTTATAATAATTATCAAGATGACACCAAACTAATATTATTTGAGATATTTTAAGCTATTTGTATTACCATTATGATGTATTAAAAAGAAACAAGGGTTTTTCTAAAATTTGAAAAATAAAATTTGAGTAGCGGAGCGTATCTCTTGATTTATTTTGTAATTTCTAAAAAACTTTTGAAAATTTAGAAAAAACAGAAAGATGTACTCAAATTATAAATTGAAAAAATAAGCATATTCTAGTGTCTCAAATGTACCAAATGTACCAAAGATATCAAGGTATGCTCTTGTAATTTTTTAGAATATCCAATATTTTGTCCTTGTTATTTTTAGTGTCCTCCCAGCCATTAGTAAAGAGTTCGCGAGATTTATCTTTGTCTAAATACAGCAACTCCTTGCGAGTGAATTGTCGTCCCCACATAAATCTGTGTATATCTATTGTATTCTTTTTATTACTTTCTGCGTGTATAGTACTTTTAACTTCCCCATCAATATAAAAGCTACCTTTGTACTTTTTAGAGAAGGTGCTTCCTGATATGTAAGGGATATAAGAGCTACATAGGCAAAAATCTATTAAATCGTCAATATTATCAAAATTGCTGTGCTTTTCATTTTTCATATTATAGAGTTTATTTACATTTGTAGAGACTATAGATATCTTTTCAAGATTCAAGGGTTTTTTATTGGCATATCTGAGTTTCATATTTTTTCCCACATTATTTTGAAATACTCGTAAATCATTATGTAAGCATATTCGCGATACTTCGTTTCCTACAGAATAATCCCATATAGTATCGTGATTTGACATATCATCTTCCTGAGTATATAACAAGGAACACCACGCGCCCCCTGATATCCCTGTAATGTTATAATCAGGGATAGGTATATTATTTTTAATGTATCCCACAACGCCTATGCTGTATGGCAAGTATAGCCCCGTCCCATATACATTAATATTAACAAAAGCCCTGCCTAACATACTTAAATTACATAACATCAAAGCTATCAATTTAATATAGCTTCGCATTTTATTATTAGTAAATAAGATAAAAATAAGATAATAACGGGGGAAGGGTACTAAGCGACTACTTTGCGCCACTTCTTTTTCTCTTCGGTTAAATCTCGTTTTCTCATATAATTAAAGAAGGCCATTACATCAACTTCGTTGCCTACTGAGAAATAAGAGTTCAGCTCACTGATACATCTCTCGTTCTTATGGATACATCCTAAAATAATGTTATTCATAATGTTCTTATAGCGGTCGGAGATAAAAGGCGGCTGTTCAACGAGCCATTTGGCCTTAATATTCGCATACATTTCAGGAGAGACAACGAGTTCCTCTAAGGCATCATTATCATACTTGATATTAATAACAATCCTTTTATCTGCGTTTTCTTCGGTGGCATCAAATATTTCCAAAGATACTATCTCATTATTTGCATATTCCATTTTAATATATATAAATATAAAGATATATTTATATGATAACTATAACTGATGAAAATAATATGAAATATTATGATTTAATTATATTAGGCGCGGGTCCTTCGGGATTAGCATTAGCGCATGTATCAAGCAGTATATATAGAAATATCTTAGTAATTGATAAAGAGCAAGAAATCGGCGGAATCCATCGTGTTAAAAGAGATTACTATGGAACATATAGCGAATGTGGTCCTCGCATTTATATGACGGCTTTTTATAATTTTATGGATATTATTAGAGATATCGGGATTGATTACAAGGATATATTCGCAAAATATAAATATAATTTTATTACGAACCTATTATTCAGAAACGGTCTAAGAATATATGAAAAATATATACTGTTATGTGCCTATTGTAAATATATGTTAAATGATAATTACGGGAAAACGACAATATTATATGATTATCTAATTTTCTATAAGTTTTCCACAAGTTCAATAGATATTATAGACAATATCTGTGTATATATTGATGAAGGCAATAGTAAGACATACTGCTTAAACAAGTTCATCAAGCTCTACGACATCCTATTTAATAGCAAAATACTGGTATCATCTAAGCCACAAGACTATTTTTTATTTAATGTATGGAAAAAATATTTAGAAAACAGAGGCGTATCATTTATTCTTGCAGATAGTATTAAAAACATCAATTTAATTGATAATAGCGTATCGTGTGTGGAGCTATATAGTGGCCAAAATTATGGATGTGTTAATCTTGTCCTAGCAGTCCCTCCTACGGCACTAGTAAAACTCTTAAATAGTGTTAATAATAGCGAAAATAATGACTTAAAATATGCCTTTGGAGATTATGAAGAGATTGAAAGATGGAAAGAAAATACCAAATATAAAAATGTCATATGTATTACATATCGTTTTACAGATTATGTAGAATTAATGTCTCACAATGGTCTTGTATTAAGAACTGAGTGGGGAATAACTGCTTTAAACATATCAGAATACTGCGAAAAATTGGAGAATAGCAACTATCCTATAATAAGTGTCATGGTAACACAATGTGATACGCGTAGCTCTTACAATAATAAGACGGCAAATGAGTGTTGTGAAGAGAATGAATTAATAAAAGAGGTATATAGGCAATTGAGGATATCGTATATAAATTATATGGATGCTGAATATTATGCCGTTATAAATCCGAATAATTATTATGATGATAAAAATAAAAGATGGAAATGTGAGGATAACGCATATTATAATGCATTTGCCGAAAATTACATAGAATTTAAAAGCAATAGCATTGAAAATCTCTATAATCTCGGGACACATAATGGAAAAAGCTATATTCCATTTAATAGTATAGAAAGTGCGATATCAAATGGAATAGCTCTGGGGCGCGAGCTATACCCCGATGTTATGATAAAATACTGCGTAAGGCGCGGAATATATGGAAAGGATATAGTCATATTAGGTGTAATGATATTATACACAGTAATAATTTATTATAGTATATTATTATAGATATAGATAATATAGTATAAAATGGAAAGAGGAATAATTATGTTATTACATTCAGTTATAATTGGCTTAATACTTTATATTTTGATGGTTTTCGTATTTAAGCAAAAAGAAGCCGTTGCGGAAAACCGTAGCATTCTAATATCAGCCCTAATATTAATCTATATGATATTATTCGGCCACGGTGTCCCTGACAAATTAAATGGCAACCTGTGATAGCCTATGAGGCAAGGGAATATGAGAGCATATATGCATTTTTATTTTTTTCTAAAAAATTATCAACCCGTGATATATTAGTATCGTCATATATTAAGAAGCTTCCGTCGGTTTCGCAAATGGCCGTATAATGGCCACCAGAAGTATTGCCGCTATGTAAGGCCATAGATGCAAGCTTATAATTCTTGTCATTTTCCAAATCAAAAAGTACAGTTCCTTTATTAAAGCATATATTTGGGTTAATATCTACAGGTGTATCATTCTTAATATTGGGATTAATAAAGCGATTAATGATAACAAATAGGATATCCGGTAATCTCCATATTTTCGTAGATTTGATGTAATCCGTTTTGCAGTTGCATTTATCACATATCCAATCACCATTATAGTTATCGTCTATAAATAATTGGCGTATCATACTTACTATGTTGATATTTTGCGAGTTTTCCGGAATATTCAAATAGAGTGCGTAGAATGGTTCAAAATTGAAAAGCGAATTATTACAATTCTTGCAAGTAGTAATATTGAGAATGAACCCTTGTGTTATTTGTTGCCATCTGGATATCTTGTTTTCGTTATGTTGTATATAGCTGTGTGCGAACTTATCGCTGAGAAAATGGCTACTAATCAGGGCATTTTTATAATCTGACTCAGTATCATATGCCACACCGTTTATTATATTTTTGTTATTTAATTTTAAATTATCAAAATCTAATATTAAATTATAGTATCGCGCGTCCTCATTAATTTCGCTTATTATTTGTTGGTTAATAAATATCCATAACTCGGTAATATCTATTTGTTCCCCGTAATTAAAAATATTACCGAAAAGACAATAGAGCTTGGCTACTAACTTTTTTGGAACAATAGATTTATTATTTATATGCATTAAAACGAGCACCTCTTTTAAATTAGTTAATAAAGAGTTTTCATCATTCTCGTAATTTATTATAGTATCTCGCATTAAATCATTTCGGCATATTATCTGTATTAAACTATTTATAGCACAGGTGAATCCCAGATTTGCCAATCCTTGCATTAATATATTATATAGCCCAAGTAATATTTATATCTTATATTAGTAGATAATGGCAAAAAAAGAATCAAAATCCAAAACTAAAACTAAATCAAATACAAATAAAAGAAACAAAAAAAGCTCAAATAAAGGCTCCAGAGGCTCTAATAATGCAGAGGAATTAAAAATGATTAAATCGCCTTTAACCGAAGCATTTAATAATAGAGAACTAATTGTGAAGAGCGCGGGAAATACTATTAGAAATTTTCTGATTTTAAATGTAATCATAGGCATCGTAATATTAGTTATAAATGTCTATGCCATATTATGGATTCATAAATTAGATACTATAAATTGCGCTTGCAGTGAAAGCTATATGCGCACATATATTAAATATTATTTATATGTATTTATCCCATTCATATGCATAGATATTTTAATGAGTTTATATCTATTAACTTCAAATACATCTATATTAGATTTGGCTAATAATACATTATATAATATTTACAGAAATATGAGAGTAGTTTTCAGCATATTTACGATTGTTAATATTGTTATTGTTATAATATTTATCAATAAATTAAAAGAAATAAATTGTGTATGTAGCGAGGATATAGTAAGAGAAGTTTATTGGATTTATAACATAGTATTAGCTTGCTACTTGCTTATTGCATTTTTAATAATAATCGTATCTGTAATAATGATGTTTATAAACTCATCTTCTATGAGATCATCATAATAGACATCTATGATATCATAGATATATTCTTTGCAAACCTAATCAACCTCGTCAACTGTCACATTTTTTTTATCAGTAGCTGTTTCTTCAACTTTTTCGGCTTCACCGTCTTCATCTGTATCTTCTTCCTCGTCATTCTCATCAAAGCCAGGCATACCACCGGGCATACCACCAGGCATACCACCAGGCATACCACCGGGCATACCACCAGGCATACCACCAGGCGGAGCTCCTTGGCTATATAGCTTCTGCATTAGAGGATTGACCTTCTCTTCAAGCTCCTTTTGTTTGTTTTTATAGACTTCAACATCAGAACTCTTGTTTTCTTCAAACCACTTGAGGCCTTCGTCAATAATAGGGTCAAGCTCTTTCTTAATCTCGTCCAAGATTGGAGGCGAATCCGCACGCTTAGTCATAGAGTTTCGTAGGTTATATAGATAATTTTCTAGGCCATTCTTTGTCTCAATAAGCTCCTTTTGCTTATTATCCTCGTTCTTATATTCCTCAGCCTTCTTAATCATCTCATCGATCTGCTCTTTTGACAATCTCCCCTTATCATTTGTAATAGTAATATTATTAGTTTTCTTAGTAGATTTCTCTTCAGCTGTGATATTCATAATACCATTTGCATCAACATCAAAGGATACCTCAATTTGCGCTTGTCCGCGAGGCATAGGTGGAATACCATCAAGATGGAAACTGCCTAGCAGATTGTTGTCCTTAGTAAATCCACGCTCACCCTCATAAATCTTGATATCAACGCCCGGCTGATTATCAGAATATGTAGAAAACACCTGAGATTTCTTAGTAGGGATAGTAGTATTGCGCTCAATAATCTTTGTCATAACACCGCCTGCAGTCTCAATACCGAGTGAAAGAGGAGCTACATCCAGAAGAAGCAACTCATTCGTCTTGCTATTCCCTTGACCTGTTAGGATAGACGCTTGAACCGCAGCGCCATAGGCAATTGCTTCATCCGGATTGAGAGATTTATTCAATTGCTTTCCATGGAAATATCCAGACAACAGCTCTTGGACGCGAGGAATACGTGTAGTACCGCCAACCAATACAATCTCATCAATATCTCCCTTGCTCATCTTGGCATCTTTTAGAAGACGGTCTAGTGGCTCAAGTGTTCGTTGGAAAACTTTGTCAGCGAGCGATTCAAACTTGGCGCGCGTGAGAGTAGTATTATAATCAACACCATCAATTAGAGAATCTACCTCAATTGTAGTTGTAGTAGCCGAAGACAAGTTCTTTTTGGCTTTTTCCGCCGCAATATTGAGACGCTTGAGAGCACGAGCATTTTCGCGCACATTCTTCTTATGCTTCTTATTGATTTCATCACATAGATAATCAACGATAATATTATCAATATCAGAGCCACCGAGATGAGTATCACCGCCAGTTGCTTTTACCTCAAAAATACCACCGTCAAGTGTTAGAATAGAGACATCGTGAGTACCACCGCCACAATCAAACACGAGGATATTGCGCTCTTTTTTATCATCCGTCTTATCCAACCCATAGGCAATAGCCGCAGCAGTAGGCTCGTTGATAATACGAAGAACTTCAAGGCCGGCAATAGCCCCTGCATCCTTTGTTGCTTGCCTTTGTGAATCATTGAAATATGCCGGAACAGTAATAACAACCTTTTTCAAAGGATGACCCAAGAATGATTCGGTAGTTTCCTTGAGGCGCTGAATTACCATAGCCGAAATCTCCTCAGGGTGAAAGCTCTTATCTTCTTTCTTATATTTAACATTAATCAAAGGCTTGTTATTAGCATCGCCTGTTACATTAAAAGACCAAAGTTTAATATCCTCTTGAACCACGCTGTCATTAAACTTCCTACCAATAAGGCGCTTAGTGTCATATACAGTATTCTTGGGATTCATAGTTGATTGATTTTTTGCCGCATCGCCTACTAGTTTCTCTTCATCACTAAATGATACATATGATGGGATGATGCGAGAGCCGGTTTGAGTATCTGGGATAATTTCAACCCTGTCGTTAATCCAGATAGCAGCACAACTAGTAGTAGTACCAATATCAAAACCCGCGGCAATATCTTTGCAATCTGTCATTATACCTGTTATTCTTTTTTCTTATACATATATTATATGTAAAATCTTTATATATTTTTATATTAGCATAATAGCAATATTTATTAGAGAAAGATAATCGTATAGAGTGATTGTAATTGTAAAAATAAAATAATAATATATTATAAAGGCTTCTTCGTTATTATTATAAAGTATGATAGTAGATTTAAATAATACTTCGGATTATGATAAACAGATTATATATTTAGATTCAAGGAATGCTATATTTCCCAATAAAAACGAGTTCAGCTTTAATATTAAATTTGACGAAAAAATAAAGAATTTGACAAGTGTCAAAATAATAGAGAGCTCGCTTGTATTGAACGGAAAGCTCGGTTTAAAATGGGAATATGCGGGGACTACAGCGCCTACTACGGGAGACAAAATAACAAATACAGCACTAACCACATTTCTTGATTATGCTAATACCGAAATAACACCATCTCAATATACTGATTTTAATTTACAAGGAGTTAATACTAATGACCATATAATACTTGCAACCGATTACGTAGAATTAGTTCCAGGTCTAATGTGGAGTAATATAGGTTTTACACAACCTAATGATAAGACTATGTATTCTAATCCCAATTTAAATGCCAAACTATTAGAAAAATATTGCGCGAACGACACGATATTAAACCTGACAAGAGCAGAATATAATAGCTATATAGTAGGCAATTCGGCGCCAGCGATAACCAATTTTGTCAAATTAATCCCAGGCGTATATTGGGAAAAATCTACAGCCCCAGGTGCAACTCTAATAAAAACACTTGATATTGGGAATACACTTGATATTGGGAATAAACTAAGGAACACCTTTATTAACGCGAGCGATACAACAAAAATAGAGATTACAAAGGAACAGCTACGGACTATAACTACGGCTAATTTGGTATCCGGTAATTATATTAGCATTCCTATAGATGATGTTGAAAAATATTATTATATTCCTAAAACTATATATTTTATAACGGCCATATTATATTTTAAACCCGTAAGACGAATAACATATAACAGCACATTCTATGTTGAATTAAATAATTATGACAGGGTTCATTCTTATATTGCCAAATACGACCCGTGTAATAGCGTGGTTAATTATAATACTGTCAAGTTTTTTGATACTCTCAATTACAGTGGGACTACCGAATCAAGCTTGATATTATACAAGATTAAAAACTACTATTCGCTTGCAAGTTCCAATTGGACGGATCCAACAGTATATATATTAAATCCTCCAGAAACATCTTGTAATAGATTTACAATAACAATAAGGGATAAGGATTTTAATATATTGAAGTTCGGCGATTATTTAAATGAAGAATCCTTCAATATGACAATATGTGCCTACACTATCAAAAAAAATATATATGGATAATTGAATATAATATATTTACTTGTACAGATGATGAGATTGAATGTAATTAATAATTATAAAACGATTTATTATAACTTCCTCGCATCATTTTATCTATGTTTAAACTGTGTATTGCCATATTATGACGATGTTATTATTAGCCTTCAAAGCCAGGCTATTAAACTTCTTATTGACAATGATGCATTGAATATGAAAAAGGTTAAAAAGATTAGAATGATTGAATTTATTGACAGTCTTGACAAAAGCGACAAGATTATTCTTGATAAAGAAAGAGATATTATATTAATTGATTACTGTATTTACGAAAGCAACGATGAAAGCAACGATGACAGCAACGACACCGAAAGTACATCAGAACCCGAGACAGATACAGAGACGGAGACTGACAGAAATACAAATGAAACTGGAGTAAATGACAAAACAGATATGAAAAATGATAGAGAAAATACAAGTAGCAATAGCGATCTTGACAAAGACCCATATGAGCGTCGTAATAAAAAAAGCAGAATTGATAATGATTACACACATCTACCAACAGGACATGTAGGATCTGTAGGATCTGTAGGATCCAACGGACTAGTCGGGACTATAAAAGATAAGGACGAATATTACAATATGGGGGTATCTGCGGTATCTTCTGTGGCTGCGACAGCAGCTAAGTATTTCATTGAAGATTCAGGGAGCAGTTCAGCAGATACCGTAGATACCGATGAAGATGGATTAGATAAAGAGATTGATGTAAGTATTATAAATACTATTCAAAACATAATATATGATAAAAATAAAGACGATTAGAGTAGCATTATTCTGCGCTATTACGGGAATTGTCGGGAGATTTTAGAGATAGTCAAGGGTCAATCTTTTGTTCCAGATATTTTTTAATTCGTGTTCATAATCAATATCGCCATAGCAGTTTTTCATAAGTCTTTCATTGAGATTTTCTTTTATTTTACCACCTATTATATTGTTTTCATACTGATTAATATAGTAGATGTTCTCAGATGCCGCAACATTATTGTTGTAATATATCTTATTTTTGATATAATTATAGTATAAGAAATATAGACAAGTGTCTATACTTCCTAATGTAAAATTGTTTTTAACAGTAGTTGAAAAGCACTGGTCCTTTATTTCAATAATTCTTATTATATTGAAGGCCTGTTTAGTATCCTTATTTATTATAGTTATATCATATTCTCTATATTTATTATAATTATTTACACCTTTTTTAATAACCTTGATATCATATTTGCTATCACTCATATTTAATAAATCCCTTATATCTTTATAGACCTCTATAATATTCTTAACCAATATTGTGATATATATAGAGTTCTCTGTTAAACGATAGCAACAGAAGGAACAGTTATTATAAATCTTGATAGAATAGCTATCTATAATAGGCATCTTTTTATCTTTCACATATTCTAGTATCTTTTTAACAATTTCAGAGTACTCCTTTTTTATAGGAATACATTTCAATACCTCCTTACTGTTTTCAGTAGGATAAAACTTATTAACGAGTTCAATACGATTATATAGCTTTTCCCATCTAAAGCCTGATTGTAGCGGTCTTGCTAATTCAAAATACAGATTCTCTTTAATCATTTCTATAGGTATAATTTTATACTTATCCTTGTAATATTTTAGAGAGCCCTTATTATTCTTTATATGATTAGATAAAATATCAAAAATTGTAGGTTCTAAAAATGTGATATCAAAGAATTGCTTACCATATACAGATATCTTGTAGGTATTTTGGTGAATTGCCCTCTTGATTTTGATATATTTATATCCAGCTTTCTTAATTAACTTAGCGAGTTCATAAGCATCTTCTACGGGATTTTTAGAAAAACAATCATAATCATTTATAGTATATTCTTTATAAAACCTATATTTCTTGGGCAATATCAAGTTAATTACCAGACCGCCATAAAGTATGAGATTTTTCTTTATAATAAACTTAGAAATAAGCTTAATAACGCTGTTATATTCTGTATATAATTCTCTCAGCTTTTTTATTTCAATATCCTTAATAATTTTATTAATAGTTATAGACGACATAATCTATTTTAATAAATATATTAAAAATAATTTATTCATTCATAATTACAGAAGCCTCCGCCATTTTCTTAGCTTTAGCGGGTTTCTTAGCTTTCGCTGCCGGCTTCTTATTTTTGTATGGAACCTCGTCATTTAACATCGCGCGATTCAAATAAACCTTTTTACCGTGTTTATTAATATAAAATTTTCCCTTTTTAGGTCCGGTATAAACCTTAGTGCTTCCGCCATCTACTAATATCTGCATCTTATCTTAATATTTTTCTATATTTCTATATATAATAAATATTTTATTTTACATCTTCATATTCTCTATATGCAAACTTTGGCATTATACTTCCCACTTGAGTATTCTCAATAGCCTCTCGTAAATCTGTCCCTTCTGCGCTTAAATATATAGGATTTACTATCTGTTTTGTACCATACGAACATACATTCGGCCTATACGCAGAATCTCCTCTATATTGTTGCTTATAATTAATAGGATCATAGATTCTATCGGGCATTATTTGCGTATATTCCATCTCGTCACCATCGGTGTATTCAATCACTCTATCTCCCTCTATACTATTATAAAGATCATCAGTAGAATATACCGGTGCATTTATGTTAGAGCCACCAGCTCCAGAGCCACCGGCAATTCGTGTATTAATCCCTGATAAATAATAATTAGATGAGCCGGCGGTTCCAGTGGTTCCAGTGGTTAAAATGTTTGAGCTTGAGGAGGCCACTCTTCGCGAATTAGGGATATTCAAAGAAACA